>Ga0302167_10000096_pt1 | contig 50550 bp, 41 predicted proteins | sample I_Fen_N1_1_FD_193496 | JGI IMG/M metagenome (GOLD analysis project Ga0302167, IMG submission 193496) | Peat permafrost microbial communities from Stordalen Mire near Abisko, Sweden - I_Fen_N1_1 | ecosystem: Environmental > Terrestrial > Soil > Wetlands > Permafrost | place: Sweden: Abisko... | reverse complement strand
GTTGGGAAGTTTAATTGATGAAGGCGATTTATTAACGTCTTTATCAGATAACAATGATATCTACACCTATTTCAACGTTTCCGAACCGGAATATCTGTCTTACCAGACGAATGTTGCATCAAGAGGAAGCAGTCAGGTTTCTTTGGTGATGGCAAACGGAGGTGTTTTCCCTCAAAAAGGAGAAGTTCAGACCATCGAAGGTGAATTTGATCGCGAAACAGGAAATATCGCATTCAGAGCGAAGTTCCCGAATCCTAATAAATTATTAAGAAACGGCGAAACAGGGAAAGTACAAATGACTTTACCGCTTAAAAATGCTTTAATTATTCCACAAAAAGCAACTTACGAAATTCAGGATCAAAAATATGTTTTTGTAGTTGATAAAAACGGAGTAGTAAAGTCTAGAAATATCAAAGTAGCTTATGAGCTTCCGGATGTTTATGTAGTGGGTTCAGGACTCGCTGAGGGAGATAAAATTCTTCTTGAAGGAGTTCAGAAAGTAAAAGATGATCAAAAAGTTCAGGTGAAGTTCCAGGATCCGAAAAAAGTTCTTCAATCATTGAAATTAAAAGCAGAGTAGGACTCTATAAATGAAATTATATGTTTAAGAAATTCATTCGCAGACCTGTTCTGTCTATCGTAATCTCATTGATTATCGTATTTATGGGAGTCCTGTCGCTGGTAAAACTTCCGGTGACGCAGTTCCCTTCAATTTCTCCGCCTAAAGTAAACATTACTGCAGAATATCCCGGAGCCAACAACGAATTGTTGATCAAATCCGTAGTTATTCCTTTGGAAAGAGGTCTAAACGGTGTTCCCGGAATGAAGTATATGACTTCCGATGCCGGAAATGATGGGGAAGCTTCTATTCAGATTGTATTTGATTTGGGTACAGATCCAAACGTTGCAGCCGTTAACGTTCAAAACCGTGTTTCTTCGGTGGTAAATAAACTTCCTCCGTTGGTAGTACGTGAAGGGGTAAAAATTACCCGTGAAGAACCTAACATGTTGATGTATATTAACTTGTATAGTGATGATCCTAAAGCTGACCAGAAATTCCTTTTCAACTACGCCGATATCAACGTAATGTCTGAATTGAGAAGGGTTGGTGGAGTAGGATTTGCTGACATCTTAGGAACAAGAGAATATGCAATGCGTGTTTGGCTAAAACCTGATAGATTAACGGCTTACAATATTTCATCCGATGAGGTAATGGAAGCATTAAATCAGCAGAGTTTGGAAGCGTCTCCCGGTAAAACAGGAGAAAGTTCAGGAAAACGTTCTCAATCATTTGAATATATTTTAAAATATCCGGGTCGTTTTAATAATGAAAAAGATTACGGAAATATCATTCTTAAAGCAAAACCGGGAGGAGAATTTGTAAGATTGAAAGATGTTGCCGATATAGAATTCGGTTCTTCCATGTATGATATCTATTCTACATTAAATGGAAAACCTTCTGCAGCGATCACAGTTAAGCAATCATACGGTTCCAACGCAAGTGACGTTATCAAAAATGTGAAATCTTTGATGGCAGATCTTCAAAAAAATAACTTCCCGAAAGGAATGCATTACGACATCAGTTATGACGTTTCCAGATTCTTGGATGCATCGATTGAAAAGGTAATTCATACATTATTTGAAGCATTTATCTTGGTAGCGATCGTGGTATTCCTTTTCTTGGGAGACTGGCGTTCTACCTTGATTCCGGCGATTGCAGTTCCCGTTTCATTGATCGGTACGTTTGCCGTAATGTCCGCCTTTGGAATTACGTTGAACATGATCTCACTTTTTGCCCTCGTAATGGCAATTGGGGTCGTCGTCGATGATGCGATCGTAGTTATTGAAGCCGTCCACGCCAAGATGGAAGAGAAAGGTCTCTCGCCATTAAAAGCAACGGAAGAAGCAATGCATGAAATTAGTGGGGCAATTATTGCGATCACTTTGGTAATGGCATCTGTGTTTATTCCGATTGCATTTATGTCTGGTCCGGTTGGGGTATTTTACCGTCAGTTTTCAATTACAATGGCTTCTGCGATTATCCTTTCCGGGGTGGTAGCATTGACGTTGACACCGGCTTTATGTGCTTTAATTCTAAAAAATAACCACGGAAAAGCTAAAAAGAGAACTCCAATTACTATTTTCTTAGATAAATTCAACAATTTATTTACGAAAGGAGCAGGGAGATATGAGAAAATGCTGAACAAAACAGTGACGAAAAAAATGGTAACACTTCCATTATTATTAGCATTCTGTTTATGTACATTCTTTTTAAGTAATTCACTTCCTTCAGGGTTTATTCCGAGTGAGGATCAGGGGATGATCTATGCAATTATTCAGACACCTCCGGGTTCTACATTGGAAAGAACAAACCAGATTGCCAAAGAGCTACTGAAAGAATCTGAAGATATTGATGGCGTACAGTCTGTTTCTTCATTGGCAGGTTACGAAATCTTGACGGAAGGTACAGGTTCCAATTCAGGTACTTGTTTGATCAACCTTAAAAGTTGGGAAGACCGTAAAGAATCCGCCGCCGAGATTATAGAAAAGCTTGAACAAAAGGCTAAAAATATTCCGGGAGCAAATATTGAGTTCTTCCAACCGCCATCTATTCCAGGTTATGGTGCTGCAGGTGGTTTTGAGCTTCGTCTTTTAGATAAAGCAGGAAGTGGAGATTATCAGAAAATGGAAAAAGTAAGTAATGACTTTGTAAAGGAACTGAAAAAGCGTCCTGAGCTGGGTTCTGCTTTCACCTTCTATTCTGCGAGTTTCCCTCAATATATGTTGAAAATCGATAATGATTTGGCCGAACAAAAAGGCGTTACGATTGAAAATGCGATGGATAACCTTTCTAATTTGATAGGTTCCAACTATGAAACAAGTTTCATCCGTTTCGACAGACCTTATAAAGTAATTGTTCAGGCAGGACCTCAATATCGAGCATTACCGAGCGATTTATTAAAGCTATATGTTAAAAATGATAAAGACCAGATGGTTCCGTATTCAGATTTCATGCATTTGGAAAAGGTTTATGGTTTATCTGAGATCACAAGACATAATATGTATAATTCTTCTGAGGTAAGTGGTACTCCGGCGCCGGGTTACAGTTCCGGACAGGCGATTGCGGCCATTCAGGAGGTTGCAGATAAAACACTTCCGAGAGGTTTCGGTATCGACTGGGCAGGTATCTCGAAAGATGAGGTTAGCCGTGGAAATGAAGCGATTTATATATTCTTAGTGTGTTTAGGATTTGTTTATTTGATTCTTGCCGCTCAATATGAAAGTTTTATTCTTCCGTTACCTGTAATTCTTTCGTTACCGACAGGTATTTTCGGGGCATTTTTATGCTTGAAATTATTAGGATTAGAAAACAACATTTATGCTCAGGTGGCAATGGTCATGTTGATCGGACTTTTAGGTAAAAATGCCGTATTGATCGTAGAATTTGCCGTCCAGAAGAAGGCTGAAGAAGGAATTCCGGTGGCGCAGGCTGCTATTGAAGGAGCTGCGATTCGTTTCCGTCCGATTTTGATGACATCATTTGCATTTATTGCAGGTTTGATTCCGTTGGTAATGGCAACAGGGCCGGGTGCAACAGGAAACCGAACAATTGGTACAGCCGCAGCAGGAGGTATGTTAATCGGAACAATTTTCGGATTAATGATCATCCCTGGATTGTATTACATCTTCGGAACAATTGCCGAGAAATCTAAGCTGGCAAAATATGAAGAAGAAAATCCTTTAACAGAACAAACCGAACCTTACAAACACGATGGAAAACATGAAGACTTATAATAAATATATAGCAGCCATTGCTTTATCGCTTGTTTTAGCAAGTTGTAAAGCACCGATGGCGACCGTAATAAAAGATGAGGTGAAAGAAAATATCCCTCAAAACTTTAATAAGGAAGAGCAACAAGACGCCAATAATAACAGCGGAACAACACCTTGGAGACAGTTTTTTACGGATCCGAATTTAGTTTCTTTAATTGAAACAGCCTTAAAGAACAATCAGGAGCTAATGATCACTTTGCAGGAAATTGAGATTGCAAAAAGTGGTGTTTTAGCGAAAAAAGGAAGATTAACACCAACCGTTTCTGCAGGAATTGGTGCCGGAGTTACTAAAGCCGGACGTTACACCAGCGAAGGAGCCGGTGACGCATCAACTGAGATCGAGCCCGGAAAAGAAATGCCGGATCCGCTTGGTAATTTTGAAGGTGGATTAATGGCCAACTGGGAAGTCGACATCTGGAAAAAGCTTAAAACAGAAAAAGAATCAGCCGTAGCACATTACCTGTCTACGGTTGAAGGAAAAAACTTTGTTCTTTCCAACTTAATTGAGGAAGTAGCTGATAATTATTATGATTTATTGGCACTTGATAATCAGTTGGATATTATTCAGCAATATATCAAACTTCAGCAAAAAGCGTTGGAGATTTCTAAAATTCAGAAAGAAGCTGCAGCGGCAACTGAATTGGCAGTGAAGAAATTCCAAGCTGAATTAGCCAAATCAAAAGCTTCAGAATACACGATCCGTCAGAGTATTACTGAAAAAGAAAATCAGATTAATGCTCTTTTAGGAAGATATCCTCAACCGATTGTAAGAGCGAAGGAGAGTTTTATGTCAACAATTGCTCCGACTGTTTATACGGGAATTCCGTCACAATTATTGGCGAACCGTCCAGATATTAAACAAGCTGAATTAGAATTAAAATCATCAAAATTAGATGTAGAAGCAGCTCGAAAAGAGTTTTATCCGTCATTGGAAATTTCTGCAACATTAGGATTGGAAGCGTTTAAACCTTCTTATTTAGTGAAGTTGCCGGAATCTATTGCTTCAAGTTTAGCAGGAGAATTGGCGGGACCACTTATTAATAAAAGTGCAATTAAAGCTAATTTCCAGACGGCAGATGCAAGACAGATCCAAGCGTTATATGAATATGATAAAACGATTCTGAATGCTTACTTGGATGTGGCCAATTTAATGTCAAAAGTGAAAAACATAGATCAGTATTATCAGCTGAAGTCTCAGGAAACAAAGGCTTTGGATGAATCTATCGATATTGCGAATCAATTATTCCGAAACTCAAGAGCAGATTATCTGGAAGTTCTTTTGAACCAAAGAGACGCTTTAGATGCTAAAATGGAATTGGTTGAAGCAAAACAAAAACAGCTGAGTACAGTTGTTGATATTTATAAGAGCTTAGGCGGAGGCTGGAAGTGATTATAAATCCTTAATGTTTTAAAAAAGAAAAGAGGCTGCCCATACGGAACAGTCTCTTTTCGATTTTTAAAATGAAAACTTTAATAAAGAAAGGCTCTTTTGCAAGAACCCTTCAAAATTTACCTGCAGGAAATGACCACAACTAAATTGAATATTTCAATGGATATTAGTTTTTATATGAAAAGGTTATTAGTTTTTTTTAACAAAGATTAATTTTAAAAACCAACCTTCCTTAAAAGAAAATTCCCAAGAAGGAAGGCGGTATTTTACTGTACAATCATGAAATTATATTTGTTTTCTTCAAAACTTATATTTGGTGTTTTTTTGTGTTTTTACCCTTCTAATGTTTTTTTGTTTTTACAATCTTACTGTACTTTCCAATTGTTCCCATTTAAAATCTGAGGCCGAAATTATCACCTTGAATCGATTAAAAAAAATACTTGTTGTCTTAATTTATAAATTTATACGTCCTAATTTACGAATTAGTAGTATTTAATGTATTGATTAATAGGGCGTTATTTTGTAAAATGAAAATAATGCTCATGTTGGTATTAATTCAATAATCAATGAGAAAAACTTGTCAATTTTATGTATTTTTGGATGCAATTAAGACACTGAATAATTCATACGGGTGACTAAAAAACTATTATTCTTATTTTTTATAGGATTTTTTAAATTTTTACTGTCTCAGGAAGGGTATAGTGATTTTCAAAAACTGAGACAAAAATTTGAGAATCTTGAGGAGAATGATGCAAGAGCTTTTCCGTTTCTTCAACCTTATATTTCTAAAGCAAAAAAAGAGAAGAACTATAAAGAATTGGTTCAGGGATATAAAGACGGTGTATTTTATTCTACTGAAAATAAGATTAAATTAATATATTCAGACAGTATGATTTGGGCTGCAAATCAGTCCAAAGACGGTGACCTGAAAAGTATAGCTTATCTTGAGAAAGGAATTATATATTACTACCATTATAAAAAATTTCAACAGGCACTTAATGAATATCTCAAAGCTTATGAATATTCTAAAAATACAAAAAATGAATATCTAAAATATCAGAATTTATATCATATTGGTGTTGTAAAAAGCTATTTGGGATATTATCAGGATGCCTCAGAATTATTCAAAAACAGTCTGGAATATTATGGCAGGGAAAAATCCAGATCCGATCTTGGCCCGAATGCGATTTATAATAGTAAAAAAGGGTATTTGAACTGTCTTCATCAGCTAATTATTTGCTACAGGCATTTAGAGCAATATAAAGAAGCAGATTCTGCCATACAAACCGGACTTTCCGAAGCCGGAAATAATCCTGAATATGCTCAGGAAAAAGGATATTTCCTTCTGTCTAAAGGTATTTCTGAGTATAGGAATAATCAATTTCAGTCGGCATTATCAAATTTAAATCAATCACTTTCTTCAATTAAAAAAAGCCGGGATTTTGCGAGGCTTTCGCTCGATTATTTTTACATTGGAAAAACGTATTATAGTTTAAAAAATGCTAAAGAATCGATGATATACTTTAAAAAAGTAGATTCTATTTTTAAAGAAAATCAGTTTATTCTTCCGGAATTAAGAGAGAATTACGAGATCTTAATTGATCATAGCAAAAAAGAGAAAAATCAAACGCAGCAATTATATTATACCACCCAACTTTTGAAGGCAGACAGTATCATGTCTAAGGATTTTACTTATTTATCTCCAAAAATCCATAAAGATTATGACACAAAAACGTTGTTGGATGAAAAAGAAAAGTTGCAGAAAATCAATTATTTAGGAACGATTGTAATTATTGTTTTGATTATTTGGGCAATTGGAATGGTTACTTTATTCACTAAAAGACATAAAAAAGCGAAAGAAGTAAAGAAAAAATATGTTTTATTGGAAGAAAAATTCTCAGTCCATCAAACTGAAAATGTTCCTAAAAAACTGGTTTTCGCTGTAGAAGAACTAAAATCGACTCTTAATGAAAGTAAAGTTGAAGAATTGCTTCAAAAATTAAAATCATTTGAGGATAAAAAAGAATTTACCCAAAAAGGCCTTACCCTGAGTAAATTGGCCACTCAATTGAATACCAATTCCAATTATCTTTCTCAGGTTATCAATGACTGTAAAGGAATGAATTTTAATAAATATTTGAGCGAATTGAGAATCAATTATATCACAAATTTACTATTCGAAAACAAAGAATACCTTAAATATAGTATCGAAACTTTAGCCAAAGAATGCGGTATCGCCTCAAGACAAAATTTCTCAGATCTCTTCTTTGAATTAAATGGAATTCGCCCAACCGATTTTATAAAAAACAGAAAACAGGAGCTGGATAGTAAAAATAATGTGTAGGGATTAGGTCTTTTGTTTTAATTTTTTATTCCTTATATTTATTATTGCCAACTAATTATCACAAAAACCAATCACCATGAAAAAACTCCTTTTAATCATTCTGGGAATTATTATTGTTTTAATTATAATTCTATTCATTAAAACTTTCACTTATCCTTTCAAAAAAAATAGTTCAACAACTACAAAAGAATGGAAAGTTGTAAAAAATGATTCCGCTGTTCAGAGATTTTCAAACGGACTAAAAATCGCAACAATTTCTACAGGAGAATTGGGTGATTTTGATTATTCAACCTTTGATACATTTAAAGAATATTTGAAAAAATCCTATCCAGAAATTTATCAGAACACCGAAAACTATGAAGTTAATAAATACGGATTGGTTTTTAAACTAAAAGGAAGTCAGCCTAATCTCGAACCTATTCTATTTCTTTCTCACATGGATGTTGTTCCTCCCGGAGACGCAGATATTAAAAACAAGGAAGAAAATATTTTCAGACCAGATGATAAAGCTTTACCACGGGTTACAAAAGTAGCAGAAGATTGGGATTATGCACCATTTTCAGGAGCGGTTGCCAACGGAAGAATTTACGGAAGAGGTACAATTGATATGAAAGGAATGCTCTTTTCTTTGTTGGAATCAATGTCAAATACAATTAAAAGTGGTCATATTCCGAAACGTGATATTTATCTGGCTTTTGGGTTTGATGAAGAAGTGGGCGGACAAAAAGGTGCGGCGCAAATTGCTAATCATTTTAAAAAGCAAGGACTGAAATTCGATGCCGTATATGATGAAGGCGGATTGGTGTTAGAAAAAGGTAGTGTAAAAGGTATCGATTCTGATGTCGCCGTCATCGGATGTGCAGAAAAAGGATTTTTATCAGCTAAAATCAAAGTAAAAGGCTTGGGCGGACATTCTTCCATGCCTCCCACAGAAAGTGCCATCGGAAAAGCGGCTGTGATTATGCAGAGGTTGGAGGACGATCAAATGAAACCCATTATTACGCCTTTAATTAAAGAGTTTTTTGATAATATCGGAGGTTCGATGCCTTTTGCTAATAGATTGGCTATTTCAAATCAGTGGTTGTTACAGCCTTTACTTTTGTCTCAGTTGACAAAAAATAATACAACCAATGCTTTAGTACGCACAACAACGGCTTTAACGATGATGAAAGGCAGTGATGGAACCAATGTTTTGTCTCCTGAAGTGGAATTTGTAGTTAATTTTAGGTTGCTTCCGGGAAATACGGTTAAAGATGTAAAAGAACATATTGCAAGAGCAACAAAAGGTTTTGACGTCGAAGTAGAAGAAATAGATAATACCCGTGAAGCATCAGCCGTTTCACCAACAAATACCAAAGCTTTTAAATTAATAGAAGCCGGAATTAAAGAAATTTACCCAACCGCAATTGCTACACCTTATCTTACAGTTGGTGGTACAGATGCCTATAAATATCAAATTGTAAGTAAAAATATTTACAGATTCATGCCAATTAAAATAAATAATTCCGAACAACAATCTATCCACAGTACAAACGAATATATCAGCATCGAAAACTATCTTAAAATGATTCATTATTTTGAATTTGTAATGAAGAATTATGATAAGTGATGGCAATATGCGTTAGGCTTTAAGCAGTAAGCTTTAATATACTTTAAGGTTGAATTTTCCATCGAGTTTGTCATTCCGGAGGAATCTAAACCAGCTTTTAAATGTAATTGTTGAGATTCCTCCGGAATGACAAACTTTGATGAAAACCTTTGTGAACTTTGCTGAGTAGAATGCCTTTGCGAACCTTAAAAAAGTACAGTAGTCAAAAAAAATTAGCGCCCTTTGCGTTAAAAAAACTATTAAAACGAATACCCACAAAAATCTTTCAATTAAAAAATAACACGTCAAGTTTTGTCGCATTACCGCTATAGCTTTGTCATATCAAAATACAGAGTTATGGAAATGCCGTTTTATTTAAGTTTCAATGAATTCGAAAACCGCTATTACGATAATCTTGAAAAATGGTTCGAAGAATATCATAATACAAGCGAAATAGACTATCTGAAAAGTCTTGCAGAGCTGTACAGTCCTTATCTGTACTATAATTTTGCGAGCGACAGATTACAGTCGGATGCATCTATTCAGATTAAAGATTGCTTTTTTCCGTACTATGAAAAAATTGGACTTTCATTCTGCACAAGCTGTGAAAACGGGAAACAAATAAAAAACGGAATGAATCATGTATTCGAGTGGAAAACGATTACCATGATGGAATATGCACAATATATTTTAGATAAAATCAACAGGTATTTTTCAACGAATAGCATTTCTCCAAAAACAGAAAATGTGCTGGATTATATCAACGATCACGAGATCGTCACTTCTAAAGATGGAGCGGGATATTGCGTAAATTATAATCAGCATCAATCAACAATTCCTTTCCTCAAAGCGTATTTACCTTGCTACGGACAAACTGTGAACATCGCTGTATACAGAGATTTTATGTTCTCTATTGTTCAGATTGCAGAATTTATAGATCAAAAATTAAAATCAGTACAGGCTTCTGAACATTCTATTTATAGCAAAGCGAGATCGGAAGCGAAATTCAGAGTGCAGATGAGTCATCAGTTTTTGACGATCTGTAATTAATAATTAAAACCAAAACATTCATATATAGCTAAATTGTAGTTTGAAAAAAGTTAGTAGATTTTTCAAACAGAAATCCCAGTCAATTTGATTGGGATTTTTTTTATTTAATCAAAAGATAATTGCATTACGGTTTTCCTTAAATTTTGCCTATCTCTTTTTACTATATTTGAAAAAAGTGATCATGAAAAAGCTATTATTTCTATTTATAATTGTATCGTGTGGTGATAAATACACCGCAGAAATGGAATATACTACAACATTTCCTATTACGAATAATGTAGAATTGCAAAAGGAAGATTATAAATTTAATTCCAAAACTGATAGAGCTGCAAAAATTGAATTTGTAACGACGGCAAATATCTTAAGCAACTTATCAAATGATATTGAAACTAATTTCGTATCCGGAACTCTCAGAAAAAATGATAAAATTTTAGAAATTGATTTAGATCAAAAAACAATTGATAGTATAAATGACAGATCAAAAAAAATGCTTCCAAATGTAAATTTTAAACCTTTTAAATAGCTTCTGATATTACTGGGAAATAAATTTATTTTTTATAATAAAATAAAAAAGTCTTAAGTATAAAACTTAAGACTTTGATTTGCAGAGAGGAAGGGATTCGAACCCTCGATACAGTTACCCGTATACTACCTTTCCAGGGTAGCTCCTTCAACCACTCGGACACCTCTCTATTTGAGATTGCAAAAATAGGCTATTTTATTGAACTGACAAATTATTAATTCAATTACTCAGTGATTTCTCCGCATAAACTTTTTGCGAAATTATCGGCAAAAGTTCCTGTGTAACTCGGATTGTCAATTAAATGCATTGCTTTTGTGATTGCACTTTCGGCGGTAATGTCATTTCCGCTGATGGCTCCAATTCTTGAGAAAATATTACTGTTTTCATACTTTCCGAAAGATATTCCGCCTGAAATACACTGACTTACAACTACAATTTCAGTTCCGTTATTTCTGATTTCCTGAAGCGTTTCCTGAGTTTTTTCACTGCTGAAAATAGTTCCCGAACCAAAAACCTGAAGAATTAAAACCTTCATTTTCGGTATTTCTTTGAAGTGACTTAAATGCATTCCTGGGAAAATTCTCCAGAATAAAATATCTTCCGAAATATGTTCATCCACATGAAATTTTACATCAGGTTCGCAACGGTATAGATTATCTTTAACGATATTTAAATGAACACCGGATTGTCCCAAAATAGGGTAGTTCGGACTGGAATAGGCGTCAAAATACTCCGCAGAATACTTCAATGTTCTGTTTCCTCTTAATAATTTATATTCGAAATAGATAGCAACTTCCTGAATGACAGCTTCATCATTTTCATACAAACTTGCGTAATACAAGCTCGTCAGAAGATTTTCTTTAGCGTCCGTTCTTAAATCTCCAATGGGAAGTTGGGAACCGGTAAATATTACAGGCTTTTTCAAGCCTTTTAACATAAAACTCAATGCAGAAGCGGAGTAGGACATGGTATCTGTTCCGTGAAGAATCAAGAATCCGTCATAATCATTATAACTTTTAAGAATATAATTGGCGATGATTTTCCATTCCTGAGGCCCCATATCCGATGAATCGAGAGGTTTTGCGAAAGGGTGAACGAATACTTCACATTCCATCAACTTCATTTCGGGCATTTTTTCGAAGATATTTCCAAAATCAAACGCACGAAGGCTTCCGGTTTCGTAATCTTTCTCCATACCGATGGTTCCTCCGGTATAGATGAGCAGGACTTTTCGTTTCATGTAGTACTTTTATTAGAATTTCACCGCTGTTTCAGGTTCGTTCCTCAAAATTACGTTAATTTGCAAAGATTTGAAAATGAATGGAAGATTTAGCGAAAACTTTTGAGTATTTAAAACAATTTTTAACGGACGAAAGATTGAGAAAGATCGAGCATTTTTCTCCGGAAAGTTCTGATTTTGTGCTTCCTGTGATGGATGATGTGTATCAATTCAGAAATGCGGCGGCGATTATAAGATCTGTGGAAGCCTGTGGTTTTCACAAAGTTGTCGCGATGGAAGAGGAAAATGTATTTGATCCGAATCTCACCGTAACAAAAGGTGCAGAAACGTGGGTTGAAGTTGAAAAGATGCCAAAAAACATTGATTCTTTACAAAAAATTAAGGATCGCGGATATAAAATCTTGGCCGTATCATTGGAAAAAAATGCATTGATGCTTCCTGATTATCAAATTACCGAACCCATTGCTTTGGTTTTCGGAACCGAAATGGCAGGAGTTTCAGAAGAGGTAATTGATTTTGCTGATGAAACGCTGGCGATTCCGATGTTTGGCTTTACGAGAAGTTTTAATGTTTCGGTAGCAGCAGGAATTTGTATGTATGAGTTAAAACAAAAATTGATTAACTCTAATCTCGATTACAAATTAAGCGATGAGAAATTATTGAAAATGAAAATCCGTTGGGCAGTGAATTCAATGCAAAGCGGACAGCAGATTTTTCAGAAATATTTGAGAGATAATAATATTGAAATGTAATTTTAAAATATCAATAGGAGCGGGCTTTAGCCCGCTTTTTTTGCGTAAATAAATTGGCTTTAGCCCAACCTATTTTAAGTTCAAATAATTCCAGGAAGCAACGAAAACACCCGCAGTTTCCGTTCTCAATCTCTGATTTCCAAGAGAAACCGCTTTAATTCCTTTTTCGGCTAAAAGGTGAATTTCTTTATCAGAAAAATCTCCTTCAGGGCCAATTAAAAACGTAATATTTTCTAAATGTGGAATATTTTTTAACTCCATCCTTTCTAAATTTTCATTACAGTGTGCAACAAAAGTAGTTTCTGGATCAATATTTTTCAGAAAATCGGGAAGTTTAATTAAATCATTAATTACAGGGAAATGAAATCTCAAACTCTGCTTTGAAGCAGCAATAGCCTGTTTTCTTAATTTATCAATACTGATATTTTTACGCTCTGTTTTCTCAGTTTGTAAAATGGTAATTTCAGAAATTCCCATTTCTACAGCTTTTTCTACAAAAAACTCAATTCGGTCAATATTTTTCGTCGGAGCAATAGCAATGTGAAGTTTTGGGTTGAAATCTGGCGTATCAGTTTTAATTTCAGAAACCTCGATATTGGCTTTTTTGCCTTCGATCATTAATTTTCCGGAAGCTACATTTCCTCTTCCATCGGTTACGTGAATTTCTTCACCATCTTTCATACGAAGAACTTTTACGATGTGCTGTTGTTCTTCGTCATTAATTATTGCTTTTCCGTTACTAATTTCGCCAAAAAAAAGTTTCATATATTAATATTTAAAATCTGCCTGAATTTTATTGATAAGTGATTATTAAAAGGTAATTTCATTATCACTTAAAAATGCCACACCGGTTTTTATCGTGGTATAAATGTCACCTTCACAATCTCTATATGAACATGAGTAAATTTCTTCAATCCACTTATTATTCATAAAAATTAAATTCAAATATTCGTTTTTTCTTAAATTATTTTTGATGGATAAAAAATCTCCTTCTTTAGGTTCGTAAGAAAAACTAAATACATTTTCTGAATTAATTTTCTCTACGATCTCTTCCTTTATATTTTGAACATATCCAATTTCTGAACTTATCATTAAATAATCTTCATCTTCAGATTTTTCTGTCACTTCATTTTTTCCTACAATGGTTTCTAAAACCCAGTAATATTTTGAGTTCTTTTTAGATTGTGTTCCAAGTATTTTTTCTTCTAACAATATTTTCATAAATCATATTTTGCGGTTGCGGAAGTTCTCAGATCCGTAAATTCACCTCGCTCAAATTTTAACTGAGCAACCATAGCGATCATTGCCGCATTATCGGTCGTATATTCAAATTTTGGAATGTAAATATTCCATCCTAATTTTTCGTTATTGTCCTGCATCGCTTTTCTCAACGCAGAATTGGCAGAAACTCCACCAGCAATGGCAACTTCTTTTATATCTAATTCTTTAGCTGCTTTTTCAAGTTTAGCCATCAAAATTTCAATAATTGTTTTCTGAACGGAAGCACAAAGATCAATTAAATTATCTTTAATAAAATCAGGGTTCTTTTTAACCTCTTTTTGTATAAAATATAATACAGAAGTCTTGATTCCACTGAAAGAATAATCGTAATTCTCTAATTTTGGTTTATTAAATTTAAAAGCATCAGGATTTCCTTCTTTCGCTAATCTATCAATGATTGGGCCTGCCGGATAATCTAAATCAAAGATCTTTCCGATTTTGTCGAATGCTTCTCCTGCTGCATCATCAATCGTTTTTCCGATAATTTCCATGTCAAAATAATCTTTCACCAAGACGATCATCGTATGACCTCCACTTACCGTAAGACATAAAAACGGAAACTTTGGCGGCATAGGATTTGCATCCTCGATGAAATGCGCTAAAATGTGTGCCTGGAGATGGTTTACTTCAATCAAAGGAACGTCCAAACTCATTGCTAAAGACTTAGCAAATGAAGTTCCAACGAGAAGAGAACCCAAAAGTCCGGGTCCGCGAGTAAATCCTATAGCAGAAATAGCATTTTGTTGTATATTTGCTTTAGTTAGAGATTTTTCAACTACGGGTATTATATTTTGCTGATGCGCGCGTGAAGCTAATTCAGGGACAACACCACCATATTCTTTGTGGATTTCCTGATTCGCGGCGATGTTTGACAGAATAGAATTTCCCTTGATGATAGCTGCTGATGTGTCGTCGCAAGACGATTCAATACCTAAAATTATAGAGTCGCTCATAATAATGGCAAAGTTAGAGAATAATAACGAGAATGAGAACAAAAAATCAGTAGCTGGAAACTTAGGTGATCAGGTACACAAGACTGTGGAGGATGTCGAGGGAGTTGTGAAGGAAGCAGTTAAAGAAGCATCTGAGCTGGCTTCGGATGCCATTCATCATCCCGTTGAAACTGCCGGAGAATTTGGGAAACAGGCAGTAAAAGATGTCACGAGTTATACTTGGTGGGCAAAATTGTTGTTGATTCTTTTTTGGCTGGTATTAGGTCTCGTAACTGCAATTGTTATCATTATTAATCTTCCTGCAACCAAGCAATGGGCTGCAGATCAGGCTTTACAGATCGTAAATCAGGATTTTAAAGCTGATATGTCCACAGAAAGTGTAGAAGTTAATTTTTTTGGAAATGTAAAGATCAAAGGTTTAAAAATTAAAGATTACAAAGGTTTTGAATTTATTAAAGCAAAGGAATTTACCGCCAATTCAGATTGGTTTTCTTTGGCTACAAATATTGGTAAGCATAATTCTTTAAGCTTTAATTCTTTAACCCTGAAAAATGCAGATGTTCAGGTAATTACATATAAAGGCGACAGTATTTCAAACTTTATCCGCTTTACACAATTGTTCGACAGCGGTAAAAAAAGAGACCCAAGCAAACCTCCTTTTCAGCTGAATTCCAGATTACAAATTATTGATTCTAAAGTTTCTATCATTAATCAAAACTCGCCCGGTGAGCCCGGAAAATGGTTAACAGCGACAAAATTCAATCTAAAAGCTCCGAATGTTAAAGTAAACGGAACTAATATTTCTGCGTTGATCAATAACATGTCTTTCGTCACAACAAGATGGGGGAAATCTCATTTTGTAGATACTTTTTCTACGGAACTTTCGATGTCGCAGGATTTTCTTTTGCTTAAAGATTTAACATTAAATACCGATCACACGCTTTTACAGGGAGATATTAAGTTTAATCTTCATAAAGGTTCGTGGGCTGATTTTGCCGACAAAGTACGTTGGGATATGAATCTTAAACAGGGAAGCCAGTTGAGCGGTTATGATATCAGCTATTTTGTAACGAATTGGGATAATTTTAAACCTTTCAATGTGTCTGGAAAAATGACAGGGCCGTTGAATAAATTTCACCTTGAAAATTTCCTGATCAGAAACCCTGATGTAAATATTGCCACTCAGACCATGAAGGTTAATAATTTACTGAAAGGTAATTTTTTAATTGAAACCAATAATCTTTCAACAGATTTTACATACAAAGACCTGAAAGCAATGATGCCTTCATTTATTTCTAAAAAAATGAAGAATTTCGCTGATGATTTCGGAAAATTGAAATATAACGGAGCGGCAAGAGTTACTCCAGAACAGGTTTATGTACCAACCGGAAATCTAATGACCGGAATCGGACAGGCAAAAATTACCAAGTTTTCTCTTACGGGATACAGTACGCCTGTTCCAAAATATTCGGGATATGTTGAGGTGAATGATTTAAACACTTCCGTCATTACTAAAAACAAATCGGTTGGATTAATTTCAGGAAAATTTGATATCAACGGACAGAGTTTCGATGTTAATACGATGCGTTTGACTACAAAATCGCAGATCACAAAAATCGAGATAATGAATAAAGAAATTAACAATCTTTATTTGGACGGTTTGTTGGATCACAAAAAATATAATGGACTTATCACAATTAATGATGAACAGGCAAAAGCAACAATAAAAGGTTTAATAGATTTCAGTACTCCAAAGATTTCTATGAATGTAGATGCCGATGTTGATCATTTAAATATGAATTATTTCACGGATAAACCCGGAAGTCAGATTGTAAGCGGAAAAGTTGTCGGTAAAATGGCAATGACTTCTATTAGTGATCTGAATCTGGATGTTGAAGCCAGTAACATCAATTTTGCGACAGCAACTCAAAAATATGTAATTCCGAATGCTAAAATAAAAACGTTCCTGGAAGCGGGCGGTCGTGTCATCGATGTTGATGCGCCGGGAGCTGTGAACGGAAAAATTTCAGGGAAATATAATCTAGCTGATCTTGTAGGAATGGTCGAAAACGGTATCGGAAGAATATTAGTAGGCCCACCGCCAAGAAAATTATACAGAGGACAGAATTTTGCCATGAATTTTAATGTTCAGCAAGGTTTGGTAAGCTATTTTATGCCTGATCTTAAACTTCCTCAGGGAGCTGTAGTTGATGGACAATATGATGGGAATTCAAATAATTTAATCTTAAATCTTGATGCTGCTTCACTGAAATACATCATGACCAAAAAGGTTGAGATTACAGAAGCGGATAAAGCTTTAGCGGAAGCAAATCCTGCCTATAAAATCAATGACAGAGATAATATTACCAGAGACAGCGCAATGGTAGACAGCGTCATGGTAAGAATTAATACGGCTAATCTTGACGAGCAGATTTATGCTAAAATAAACAGGGTAGAATACAACAAAAACATATTAAAAGATGTCACGCTAAGCGGTAGAAATGAAAATAACAACATTCTTCATTTAGCAACAAAATTCAAGCATGGAAGTCCGGAAGATGAGCTTAGTGATCAGTTGAAAGAATACGCTATTAATGTCAATCAATCTACCAATGCTAGCGGAGATTTTGTATTTAAATTTGAACCTACAGAAGTTAAATTTAATGAAGTTACTTGGGCAATAGATACAAGTCCAGAACTCGATCATTCTATCACGTATCGTAAAGCAACGTCCGATTTTGATATTAGAAATTTAAAGATTTATTCAGATAAAAGTTCACTGTTTATCAAAGAAGCTCAGTTTAAATCTGCTAAAGATTTTTATGTAGATGCAGATATTGAAGATTTCGCTATTGAAAAACTGCTGGAAATGCAATCTGGCGGTAATTCAATGAATATCAAAGGTCTCGCAAATGGAAGTGTAAAGATCAAAATGGACAAAAGTACGCTTCAGCCTTTGGTAGATCTTACGGTTGACGATATCATGATGAACGGGAATGATATGGGAGATCTTACCATTTCAGCGACAAATGGCTTTTCATTGAATGTGTATGATGTAGATATAAAAGTAACGTCGGCCGGAGTGCTTGGAGGAAATAATTTAGATTTAACAGGTACGGTTAATAATAATACCTCTTCACCAACCATCGATTTAACGGCGCAAATGCGGGAATTTGATGTGTCTTTTGCTCAACAGTTTGTCAAGTCAGTTTTTGGAAATTTAAGGGGTAAAGCAACAGGAGATCTTAAAATCAGCGGAAAATTAAATAACCTTGATTACAGTGGAGATATTGCCATGAAGAGTTTTGGTTTAAAACTTTTATTCACGGGAGTAGATTATTCATTTGATGATACGGTGATTCCTTTATCTAAAGGGTTGGCGGTACTTAACAATATAAGTGTTCATGACGGAAGATCAAACTCACAGGGGACGATTTCCGGAGCGATTCAGTTTGAAACGCTTTCTTCGATGGGGGTCAACCTTGTAATGAGAGCTGATAATCTATTAATGTTGAACACCACACAAAAAGATTATGACTTGTTTTGGGGAAGAATTTACGGACAGGGTGATTTGTATGTTGACGGACCGGTTTCTGGATTAAGTATTTCAACTCCAAATATGAAGGCGTTGAATGGAAGTACATTCACATTCAATTCAAGTTCTACATCAAATGTTGAAGAATTTAAAATGTTGAGGTTCCTGAAAGAAGGAAAAGACGGATTAATTACACTCGAGGAAAAGAAAAAAACCGGAGCCAATATGAATATCGATTTCGATCTTGATGTTGATAAAGGCACAACAGTAAACGTATTGATCGGCGATGATGTAGGAAATATTACAGTAAAAGGTGTTGCCGATAATTTGAGGTTCCAAATGAGCCGACAGGGAAGTATCGCAATGAATGGAACATATAAAGTAGATAACGGAACTTTTGTTTCTAAAGCGATTCTTAACAAAACCTTCCAGATTGCGAACGGAAGTAGCATTCGTTGGGATGGTGATGCAATGAAACCTGCTTTAGATATTAAAGCCAATTATGTAAGAATGGTTTCCAATGCGGGAGAATATTTAAATATGGGAGGTATTCAGCCGATAAGTATCTTGCTTCAGGCTAATATCACGCAATCTCTTATTGATCCTAAGATTGATCTGAATGTTTCGGCACTGGATGTTTCCAGTCAGATAAAAGAAACGCTGGCTGCAAAAATGAGTCAGGAAGGGGAGAAGGTTTTACAGTTTGGTTCGGTTCTTTTGTTAAATAGTTTTAACGTTTCAAATACAGGTGGAGTAGATGTGGATGTTGCTGGTGTTGCAGAATCGTCCGGATATAATTTACTTTTAAAACAATTAGGTTCGGTTCTTAATGCAATGAGTAACGAATTCCAAATTGACCTTAATTATGTGAAAGGAGATCAGAATTCCAATACGGGAGACCGGGCAAATGCAGGGGTTAGCTTTGCGCTTTCGCCTAGAATTAAAGTAAAAACAGGGCTGGGAATTCCTTTAACAAAAACCGAAAGTACGGAAGCAAATTATCTTTCCGGTGAAGGATCTATTGAATATGATGTGTCTAAAAAGAACGACGGAAGCTTAATTTTAAGAGGATATTCCAAGCCGAGTAATATTGGAATGGGTGTTGGGGCAGGAACTAACGGTTCTGCTAATCAAGCCTATGGAGGGGGTGTTGTATGGAGTCGCAGCTTCAATTCTTTGTTCAAAAAGAAGAAAAAAGATAAAAAACAGACCGAGCCGAAAACTGAAATAAAAACAGATTCTGTAAAAACAGGGGGCAAATAATCAGAATATTTTAATGATTTTTATCATACATGTTAATTATTGTTAATGTTTGATATAATTTTCATGGTTAAATTATTTTTCCTAAATTTGCAAAGAATACATAGAATTTTTAAGGAAATTGTAATTTAACTAATATGAACTATCAACTGGACGAAATAGACAAGAAGATTCTTGACTTCTTAGTAGAAAACACAAGAATGCCCTTTACTGAAATTGCTAAGCAAATGGATGTTTCTGCGGGTACAATTCACGTAAGAGTGAAAAAAATGGAGGATGCAGGTATTATTTTGGGATCATCCCTTAATATCGATTATGGTAAGTTAGACTATCATTTTACAGCTTTTATCGGAATTCTTTTAACGAAATCAAACCGCACACAAGAGGTATTGAAAGAGCTTACAAGCATTCCAAACGTAATCGAAGCGAGCGTAATTTCAGGAAAATATAATATTTTCTGTAAAGTAAGGGCTAAGAATACGGACGATGCTAAGAGAATTATTTATCAGATCGATGACATCCAGGATGTTATGAGAACTGAGAGTATGATCTCTATGGAAGAATTCTTAAGCGATAAAAATAGATTGATCAACGCTATTTCTATTTAATCAAATTTTAAACGAATTACTATAAAAGAACTTATGAAATCTCTCATAAGTTCTTTATTTTTGTACCTATGGAAGAATACAGTTACTTTGACGAGGATCCGAAGAAAGGATGGGGCTTTATTGCAGCATTTGCAGCTTTGATGTTATTTACGGTAATGGGATTGGGAATTGATGTAGATGAATACCTGCAGCACGAGTTTCTTAATATCCCAAGATGGTATTTTTACGTGATCTTTTCTATTGATGCATTAATGATGATAAGCTTGGTGCTGATGTTCTTTTATAGGAAAATAGGGATCTTTGTATTTCCTGTTTTGCTAGTTCTGCATTTCTTTATGCACAACTATTATTTATCAACATTTTTGTATACAGACGTTACGAATCTTTTCCTTTTTACAGGATTTGGAATGCTGGCGATTATCCCGAAGTGGAAGTTTTTTAAATAAATTAAATATCTATTAAAAAATAATTGGCTTGTGGAAAATCTTCAAAGTTTAAATATTGAATTAAAAAAATATCTGGAAGAAAAAATAAGTCCAACGCTTATTGTAGAGTTGTCAGAATTGCTTAATGATAAGAATATAAATTATCTTAACAATAAATCGAAGGCGGATACAAAAGCATTGTATTTTGAATATCAATATGATTATTTAAACATTATATTTTGGGCAGTTGATCAAGAAGGTGAAAGAATTACAGAAATAATTAAGTTGCCTTCAAAAGAGATTGACATAATAAATGAAAGTGATGATTGGGATGCATTGATTCCAGAAAAAATATGGGTAACAGTTACAGCTTTTGAAGATATTTATGAAGAGGATAATTCTGATGATATTCTGGACGAATATAATACAGAGAAATACGAATTGTTTGAAAATTGGTTTTTAGAATGTTGGAAAAAAGCGGCAGAGCAAACGAAAGTTGAAAAGGATGCCTATTTTTCTATTCATGATACGTATTTTAAAACTGATCTACATTCAATGGAGACTATAAATACAGACGAAATAAGCAAACGTTATCAATAGATTACTAATACTAAATAAAAAATGCCTCAAAATTTTTGAGGCATTTTTCTATATCAAAAAAGATGATCTTATTTCTCTAAAATTCTCTTCACAGCTTCTTTCACAGCTGTAGAATCAATTTTATATTTTTTCATTAATTCAGCAGGTGTTGCAGATTCTCCGAAAGTATCATTTACCGCAACAAATTCCTGTCTGGTTGGTCTTTTTCTAGCCAACATACCGGCAATTGATTCTCCTAAACCGCCAATATAGTTGTGTTCTTCAGCAGTAACAATTTTTCCTGTTTTTTCAACTGATTTTAAGATGATTTCTTCGTCCAAAGGTTTGATGGTGTGGATGTTGATCACCTCACAAGAAATACCTTCTTTTTCAAGCTCATCTGCAGCTACAAGAGATTCCCAAACTAGGTGTCCTGTTGCAACAATTGTTACATCAGTTCCTTCCTGAAGCATAATTCCTTTTCCGATTTCGAAAGGCATATCTTCCGGAATGAAAACTGGAACTACCGGTCTTCCGAATCTAAGATAAACAGGACCTTCAAAATCAGCAATAGCTAAAGTTGCCGCCTTAGTTTGATTATAATCACAAGTATTGATTACAGTCATTCCCGGAAGCATTTTCATCATTCCGATGTCTTCCAACACCTGGTGAGTAGCGCCATCTTCACCCAAAGTAAGACCTGCGTGAGAAGCACATATTTTTACATTTTTATCAGAATAAGCTACTGACTGACGGATTTGGTCATACACTCTTGAAGTAGAGAAATTAGCGAAAGTTCCCGTAAAAGGAATTTTCCCTGTAATACTAAGACCTGCAGCAATACCTATCATGTTCGCTTCAGCAATTCCTATCTGAAAGAATCTTTCTGGTGCTTTTTCAATGAATTTCTCCATTTTCAAAGAACCGATAAGATCTGCACAAAGTGCTACTACATTAGGGTGTGTGTCAGCAAGTTCAGCTAATCCAGCTCCAAATCCTGAACGGGTATCTTTTTTTTCTGTATATGTATATTTCATTTTGTTCTAATTATTAATTAAAGATTACTTATTATCAATTACTTATAATTAATAATCTGCCGGAGCTTCTAAGTATAATTCTTTCATTGCTGTAGCCAATTGCTCATCATTAGGAGCTTTTCCGTGCCAAGCGTGAGATCCCATCATGAAGTCTACACCGTTACCCATCTCCGTATGAAGAAGAATTACAACTGGTTTTCCTTTTCCTGTCTCAGTTTTTGCTTTCTCAAGGATTGCAATTACTGCTTCAAGATCATTACCGTTTTTCTCTTCCAAAACAATCCATCCGAAAGCCTCCAATTTTGCATGAAGATTTCCTAATGAAAGTACGTGTTCTGTACTTCCGTCGATTTGTTGTCCGTTATAATCAATGGTAGAAATAATGTTATCCACTTTTTTAGCAGAAGCATACATCAAAGCTTCCCAGTTTTGACCTTCCTGCAATTCTCCATCTCCATGTAAAGTATATACTAAAGAGCTGTCTCCGTCTAATTTTTTACCTTGAGCTACACCTAAAGCTACAGAAAGTCCCTGACCAAGAGATCCGGAAGCGACCCTGATTCCCGGAAGACCCTCATGAGTAGTTGGGTGTCCTTGTAATCTTGAATCTAATTTTCTGAAAGTACTCAGTTCTTCAACAGGAAAAAATCCGAATCTTGCCAAAGTAGAATAGAATACCGGTGAAATGTGTCCGTTTGAAAGATAAAAATGATCTTGATTTTTCCCTTCCATTGTGAAAGGAAGGCTATAGTTCATTACCTTTCCGTAAAGCGCTGTGAAAAATTCTGTACAACCTAAACTTCCGCCTGGGTGACCTGAATTCACAGCATGAACCATTCTTAAAATGTCTCTTCTGATTTGTGTAGTAAGAGATTTCAACTCTTCGATACTTTTACTCATTATATCTGATTTATTTACACGCGAATTTACAATTTTTTAATGGCTTATAAAAATGGAAAAATCCGAGCCTAAAACTCGGATTTTGAATTATTTAAATATTTTATTGCTTTAATAGCCTTTGATGATGGATGTTGACAGTTTTATTAAAATATTATTAATCTTTTTTTAACTTAATATTGTAACTGAATCTTTGCCATTGATTTTTTTTAATCTTCGAATCTTGACAGCTTATTTTTTCATCAATAGAGACGGGCTTTAGCCCGTCCAAACCAAAAGATCTATTCAATTGGCTTTAGCCAAAACTTAAAATCTATTTCTTTCTAATCAACCAAAGTCCAAAGAAAGTCAACAATCCATTAATGATCAACAGCTCCAATCCGATTTTGAAATCTCCGAAAAGAGTAGCCTGATATTTATCGATAAAATAAGAGATAATCGGCGCCGCAATACAAACGTAAGGAACCAATTTATCCACCACTTTATATTTAGTGAAAATTCCGAAAGCAAAAAGGCCTAATAGCGGTCCGTAAGTGAATCCTGCCAATTTAAGAATTAAACCAATCATGGAATTATCATTAATAATTTTAAAAATAACAACCATAACTAAGAAAGAAGCCGCGACAATTAAGTGAACATTTTTCCTGAATTTTTCCTTCTTTTTAGTATCCCAAGGCTTGTCTTTCATTCCGACAATATCAATACAAATTGATGAGGTAAGCGCTGTCATAGCACCATCCGCACTTGGAAATAAAGCCGAAATTAATGCAATGATAAATATAATTGAAATAAATCCTGGCATATGATTTAAAGCTACTTCTGGGAAAATTTTATCCCCAAAAATGTCTTTTCCGTTTAATAAAAATTCTTTTTTAGGAATTCCATCTTTAATGATTTCAGTGATGTGACCGCCTTCACTTTGTCCAAAAAGATATAAAAGTCCACCCATATAAAGGAAGAGCGAAATCACACCCAATAAGATGAAACCAAGCGTTACCATATTCTTCTGAGAATCTTTCAGCTTCGTTACAGAAAGGCTTTTCTGCATCATTTCCTGATCAATTCCGGTCATTGTGATGGTAATAAATGCTCCGGCAAGAATTTGTTTAATGAAAAATCCGGGAGAATTAATATCGAATTCAAATATCTTAGTGTAGCCTTTGTCGCTCATTGCAGTTAAACTCTGTCCAACACTTAGGTCTAAATGATTCAACATATAAACTGTACAGATAATCAATCCTAAAAGCATACAAGAAGTCTGTAAAGTATCCGTCCAGACAATGGTTTTTACGCCTCCTTCATAAGTATAAAGGATAATCATGATTAAAATAATTAAAGTCGTCACAATAAAAGGAATTCCCAAACTATCTAAAATAGTGATCTGTAAAATATTCACAACCAAATACAATCTCGCTGTCGCACCAACCAATCTCGAAACAATGAAAATCCACGCTCCTGATTTATACGAAAGCTGTCCCATTCTTTGCTGAAGATAACCATAAATTGAGGTTAATTTTAACCGATAATATAAAGGAAGTAAGACGTAAGCCACCACAATATATCCGATAAGATAGCCTAAAGTGATCTGCAAATAAGAAAAACTGTCTTTTCCCACGGCACCGGGAACACTCACGAAAGTCACTCCTGAAAGTGAAGTTCCAATCATCCCAAAGGCAACAAGCATCCAATTACTTTTACGGTTTCCGATGAAGAAACTCTCATTATCACTGCCTTTTCCTGTTTTATAAGCTACCCAAAGGAGTAGGGCGAAATAAATGATAATGATGGACAATAATATAAGTGGAGACATATTTTATTCGATTAAAATTTTACAAATATAGTTTTTTTATGGTGTGTTAAAAAAGAAAAAAAACCTCTCAGTATTGATAACTGAAAGGTTGATTTATTTTCTGTGTTTAATTTAAAACTAATTAACTAAAACATCCTGAAGTTCTTCACTTTTCTGGAAACTAGCCTTAGCAAACGGACAAAGCGGAATGATCTTCTTGCCGTTTTGCCTTGCGAATTCTACCGCAGCCAAAAGCATTTCTTTACCAACACCTTTTCCGTTGTGTTCTTCGCCTACCTCGGTGTGATCGATGATGAATCTTTCTTCACCCGCCCATGTGTAAGTCATTTTTCCTGCTGAGATCCCGTCTATGAAAGCCTCAAAACTTCCGTGTTTTTCGTCGTTGGTTTGTTTTACTTCTATCATATTATGAAAATTTGGTTTGAATTTCTATGTCGTGAGTTAATATTTTGTGTACAGGGCATGCATCCGCGATCAAATGAAGTCTTTTCATGTGTTCTTCGTCAAGATTTGTGCCTTCAAAGCTGATATTTCTTTTGAAAACACAAAGTTTTGTCAAAGGAAAATTTTCAAGTTCTACTTCTACATTTATCTTTTCTACGTCCCATTCTTTTCGGTCGATGTACATTTTTAATGTAGCTGCGGTACAGCTTGCCAGTGATGTTGCTAGGATTTCAAAAGGATTGAAACCTTTATTCTGTCCGCCTTTATCTACAGGTTCGTCCGTGATCAGTTGGTTTTCGCCAGCCGTTACTTCGGTGTAATATTTTTCTTTGCCTAAAACTGCTTTTACGGTTACTCCCATTATTGTTGTGTCTTGAATTTATAACTTAATGCTCCGGATGGGCACAGGTCTATTTGATTTTTAAGTTCCTGAGGAGTTGCATTTTCAACTTTTATCCAGGGTCTTTCTTTTGGATTATAAACTTTTGGAAGAGTTTTCACGCAAACTGTTGAATGTATACATTTTTGAGGTTGCCAGATAACGGTGATTTCTCCATTGATGTATTCGTGTGTTTCCATACTAATCTTCTTTTAATGATCTTTCAATTCTTTTGTCGGGAACGAGCCATAGCAAAGCAGAGGCGTAATAAAAACCTATTGCAATATAGGGATAAAAAAATGAAGTCACGATCCCTGAAATATAAAAAATAATCGATATATATTCTTTAAATTTAGAATGTATTGCTTCTTTTATCTTCGAGTTTTCGCCTTCATTTTTTATAATTAAATTTTCCAGAATGGTATACGCAATTCCAGCCATTATCAATCCTATGCCATAAACTGTTACGGGATTTTTTGCAAAATGAGTTTCACCAATCCACTCTGTGGCGACGGGCATTAATGAAAGCCAGAACAACAAATGAAGATTGGCCCAAAGAATACTTCCGTTCACTTTTTTTACAGCCTGAAACAAATGATGATGGTTGTTCCAGTAGATTCCGATATAAATAAAACTAAAAATATAAGCCAAAAACTTTGGAATAAGAGGTTTCAAACTTTCCCAATTCCTTCCTTCCGGTACTTTTAATTCAAGCACCATAATTGTAATAATAACGGCTAAAACACCGTCACTGAAAGCCTCTAATCTTCCTTTTGTCATTAGTTTTTAACCTGAATTTTAAAATTCTCAATTTTTTCTTTCAATTCTTTAAGCATTTCCGGATTGATGACGCCACTTTCCAAATCGAAGTTTTCGTAAAATTTAGAAAGAGAAAAAGTGTCTTTAATATCAGCTCCAAAGTTTGGAAAGAACGTTTTTGCCGTATTCATCACATTTCCGCCACCGTAACCTCCCGGAGAAGTTGACATCAAAAGCATTGGTTTATTCTGAAAAACTTTAACATTAATCCTTGAAGCCCAGTCGAAAACGTTTTTAAAAGCTGCGCTGTACGATCTGTTATGTTCAGCAAGCGAACAAATAATCACATCACATTCTTCTATTTGCTTTAAAAAGTTGTGCGCTTCATCGGGAAAACCTTTCTTTTCAAGATCAACAGAAAAAGTAGGCATCATGAAATCATTAAGATCAATTAAATTAATTTCTTCATCCTGAAAATCTTTCAAAACAAATTTTACCAATTCTCTGTTGATTGAAGTGGAAGAAGTACTTCCTGCAAATGCTAATATTTTCATTATTTAATACTTTCTGTTATTTTTCTGGTGAATCTTGTTTTACTTTTTCCTGATAATCTGCTTCTAATTTTTCAAGTTTTTGAAAATAGACTTCTTTATCTGCAAATAGTTTCGGATTGTAAGCATCTCCTTCTTTTCGTTTTGTATGCAGACCAAACTGACTTCCATGAGAAGCTACCCAAATGTCAAAATTCACATTTTTCATAGCTTTAAATGTATCACCATAATCTTTCTGAATCGTTTGATACGTTTTTACGTCAGAGAATTTTTTGTCATCAATAATGATCGAAGGTAAATTGGCAATTAAAACTTTATACGTTTGGTTTTTATCTTTTGTTTCGAATAAAAAACTACATGATCCTTTTGTATGTCCTGGATGATGAAGTAAATTCAGGGTGGTATTTCCGAGTTTTATTTTAGCATTATTTTTCAAAAGATAATCAGGAGTTACAGGTTTAAAAGTTACTCCATATTTTCCCAATTCGTAGTCTGATTTTCCGCCACTTTTTAATTCTTCTGCATCTTTTTCATCTACATACAATTTGGCACCTGTTTCTTTTTTGATGTCCGCCATTGCTCCCATGTGGTCAAAATGAGCCTGTGTCAAAGTCAGAATTTTGATGTCCTTATAATTAAAACCAAGTTTTTTAATATTATCCTTGATCATTGGAAGCGAGCTTGCTAATCCTGTGTTGATAAGAATATTTCCTTTATCGGTAACAATTAGATAAGATGCCAAATCATAAGTTCCAACATAATATAAATTCCCTGCAATTTTGAACGGTTCATAAGGTTTTGACCATTCTTCAGGATTGTTTTTAGGCTCATTTACGGTCTGAGCATGACTTACGAAAGATATAATTATTAATAATACAAGGATTATTCTATTCATTTATTTAGGATTTACGGGTAATTATTTTGAAATTTAAATGTTTATTTTCTGTTTAAAATAGCTTTAGGAAGTGGAACAAATTCATGCTCATCACCAGGAACTAAAGGAAAAGCATCGTGATTTTGATCGTTCCAATTTACTTTTGCTTCATCGATTAATTCTTTGTCTGAATTTACAAAATTCCAGAATATAAAACGCTCTTCATCGAAAGGTTCTCCTCCGAAAAGATAAACAGTTCCGTTTTCGCTCATCTCGAACTCACAAAGTTTTGTTTCTTTGGCAATCATTAATTGTTTTGAACCGTAAGAATTTCCGTCTGTAGTAACGGTTCCGTCCAAAACGTACATCGCAGCTTCACCGTAAAGATCTTTTCCGATGCTGATTTTTTGAGCGGTTTTAGTTTTAATTTCAATAAAAAATAATTTACTGTGAACAGGAACCGGAGATGTTCTTCCAAAAGCTTCTCCTGCAATTAATTTATATTGAATATCGCCTTCCTCCCAAACCGGAATTTCATTCGCTTCAATATGATGAAAAGTCGGTTCACTTTGTTCCAAATGTTTCGGAAGTCCTACCCAGATTTGAAATCCGTGAAGTTTTTTGTCGGTATGTCTTAAGTATTCGGGTGTTCTTTCTGAGTGTACAACACCTTTTCCTGCAGTCATCCAGTTTACGGCGCCTGGTTTAATTTCAAGAGCGCTTCCGATGCTGTCTCTGTGGAAAATTGATCCTTCCAAAAGATAGGTTAAGGTTGAAAGTCCGATGTGCGGATGAGGCGGAACATCAAGATTTTGATAATCTTTTAATTCAGAAGGTCCCATATGATCGATAAAAACGAAAGGTCCGACCGCTCTTTTTTCACGGAAAGGCAATAATCTTCCCACCAAAAAGTTTCCTATATCTGCTGATTTTTCTTCTATAATAAGTCCGATGTTTGACATGGCTAAAGTTGTTTTTAAGGTTTGTTTTCGTGTCATTGCGAGGAGCAAAGCGACGTGGCAATCTAAATATTTGTGAAAATGAGATTGCTTCGGCACTTCGTTTCTCGCAATGACGAAATTAGTGCGTTGTTTTTAATAACACAATTTATAAAGTTAGTAAAAAAAGAAATTACTGGAGTTTAAGTAAAGTTTAAATCTTACCTAATCCGCCAAATATCCAAATCTTCCCAAATTATAATCCTCAAAAGCCTGCATAATTTCTTCTTTTGAATTCATTACAAAAGGGCCGTGCGGATAAATAGGTTCGTCTAAAGGTATTCCGCTGATGATTAATACAATTGAATCTTCAGATGCTTCAATGGTGAAATTTTCGCCTTCATTTTGGAATAATACCAAATGATCTGAAGGCGCTTTTTCTTCTCCGTTTACAATAATGCTTCCTTCAACAACCAAAGCCGCAGTATTGAAGTTAGATGGAAAATTGAAGTCTGCTTTTCCTCCTGATTTTAATTTTGCATTCATCATGTGAACCGGACTGTAGGTAAATGCAGGCCCTTTATGATCGTTATATTTTCCGGCAATAATTTCTATAAATCCGTTGTCGCCAAGATCTACTTTTTCCATGTCGGAATTTTTGATTGCCTGATATTTTGGACAACTCATTTTATATACTGAGGGAAGGTTTACCCAAAGCTGAACCATTTGGAAAATTCCGCCTGTTTTTGCCCATTCGGTTTCATGATATTCTTTGTGGAGAACACCTTTTGCAGCGGTCATCCATTGTACATCGCCTTCACCGATAATTCCTCCGCCTCCTGCACTGTCGTGATGTTCAACTCTGCCTTGATAAGCTATGGTTACGGTTTCAAAACCTCTGTGAGGATGTACACCGACTCCTCTTGGTGTTTCTGTTCCGTTAAAATGAAATTTTGAGTTATAATCGAGCATAATGAAAGGATCCATCCTCTTCATATCTAATCCTTGTACGCCCGGAATAAAATTATGCACCCTAAAACCGTCACCCACGAAATGTGCAGGTTTTGGAGATACTACGATTTCTATTTTTTTAGTTGCCATAATACTGTTGATTTTATATAAGCAAAGTTATTAAAGTTGAAAATCAGATGCATTGATGTGTGATAAGTAGTTGGTTTGTTATGAAGTTAAGAGGTGCTAAAAAGTGAGATGTTGAAATATAATTTTTTGTATTATGACAAACCTCACAGGTTTTCAAAACCTGTGAGGTTTATTGTTTGGAAAGATTCGAGTCTAGATCCCTCCGGGATGACAAACTTTGCGGTTACTCGAAATGTCAAATACTGGGCAAATACCCTAGCCCCGATTGCAGCGAAAATCCTTTTTTGAAAAAAAAGATTGTAGCGGAAAGCGGGAAACAGCTTCAAAAAATATGTATAATTTTAATCTTCTTTCGATTTCATGTTTTTTCCATCTGAGACATGAAGTCTTCTGAAAACAAGTCCAGAAATGATGGTTAAAATTCCGACGGTGAGAAATGTATATCGGAAAGCGTTATGAATTTCTCCTTCGATTAAATCTGTATTTTCATATAATTTTAAAACAATTAAACCAAATGCGATCCCAAAACCAATCGCAAGTTGTTGATTGACTGATATTAATGAGTTTCCGCTACTTGTCTGGAAGTTTCGCAAATCTGCAATGGAAATGGTGTTCATTGAGGTAAATTGAATCGAATTGAAGAATCCCAAAACCGCAATAATCGGTACAAACCAATATAAAGAAGTGTGAATATTTGGAATAGCTAATAAACAGATTAAAGTTCCGATGATGAAAGTGTTGATCATCAATGTTTTTCGGTAACCGAAAGTATCTAAAATTTTAATGACATAAGATTTTCCAAACATGGCGGTTAAGGCCATCGGTGCAATAATCCAGCCGGAAGTTACAGCGGATTGTTTGTACGCGATCTGAATCATTAGCGGTAATAATAATGGAATAGCACTGATTCCTACGCGCGTCGCCAAGTTTCCTACAACTCCAACCCGAAATGTTCTTACCTGAAAAAGATTTAATGGAAAAATAGGATTTCCACCTCTTTTTGCATGTCTGTAATAATAATACATGAATAAAAATCCTAAAATAAACACCACCAAAACAGGCGTTGTATTTTGGAGATCTCCAAAAAGTTCTAACGAAATGGAAAGTAGGAGAGAGGCTGCTGCAAAGATTAAGAAGCCTTTTAAATCGAAATCGGGGGACTCAGATTTGTAATTGGGCATGTATTTGACGCCTAAAATAATTCCGATGATACCAAATGGAATATTAATTAAAAAGATCCAGTGCCATGAAAGATAATCTACCATGTAACCTCCAACCAACGGGCCTAAAACAGGACCAATCAAAGCAGGAATGATGGCGAAATTCATGGCTTTTAATAATTCATTTTTATCGAAAGTTTTAATTAAAGCTAATTTTCCGACGGGAGTCATTAAACTTCCCCCAACACCCTGAATTACTCGGGCAATCACCAAATGCGTAAGGTTTTGCGAAATAGCACAAAAAAAGGAACCCAAACTAAAAAGTATTAATGAAAAAATAAAAACTTTCCTCGTTCCAAAACGATCTGCCAAAAAACCACTTGCCGGCATAAAAACCGCTAACGTAAGAACGTAACTGATGATCGCGTTCTGCATATTAAGAGGAGATTCCTGCAGGTCTTTTGCGATGGAAGGCAGGGAAGTATTCAAAATTGTGGAATCCAGCATCTGCATGAAAATCGCAGTGGCAAGAATCAGTGGAAGAATTTTTTTTATGGATGTTTTGGGTTGTTCACTTACTTCTGACATATGATTTTTACTGAAAATGAAAACTTTCCAGATTTGTTTTGGTTCAAAGAATTGTTCTTTTTTAAAGCAATATTTATTCCTTAATAAGTTTTTTGAATATAAATTTTCATGTAAAATAATAAACTAAGTCTAGATTCCTTAGGAATGGCAAATTTAGAATTGATTTCAACAAAAAAGTCTTGCGATATTTCACAAGACTTTTTGATTTATTTTCTAGGCTTTTCTACTCCTTTCCACTCGTCGCCGGCTTTTCTGTACTGGCTTAGTTCGTAAGTTTTGAAATCCGTTGTTTTGTATTCAATATTATCAGTATTCTGTTCAAAAGGCATGATGTAGTAAAAATCTACATCTGTTTTATCTGTTTTAGTTCCTTTTTTAACTGAAGGCACATATTTAGAGAATTTGTAGCTTATAAGATATTGTTTCAATCTTGCATAGAAAGCTTTGTTTTCTTTTTCTTCAGGAATGATATCTACAATATTGAAATCATCTTTTTTCTTGTTGATCCAAAGATAATAAGTCTTTTCTTCCTGAGTTTTTTTGTTCAATGAGTTGAAAGCAAACAATTCTTTCGGTACCAATTCCTTGATTTTTTCAGGATCTACTTTTGTGAAGTATTCTCCTTGAGAAGGATCAACATAGGTCTCCAAGTTTAACATTAAGACATTGTTGTTCTCGAAATTTTTATTTTTAAAATATTGATTTAAAGATAATTCTGCTGTCGCTCTTAATTCTTTACCTCTTGCATCCAGTTTTTTTGTTGGATTTTGAGGATTTACTTTTTTCACAAACTCATACAAAACCTTAGGCTTTACATCCTTAAGGTGTGGATACGTTTTTAGCTGTTCAGCTTTTGCAAGCCAATAGAATTGTTGATAATAATCATCCTTTTCATTATCCTTTACGCTTTTGTATGTTAAAGCAAGTTTTTTTGAGTTAAGATATTTACCAAATTTACCCTGACCAAAGGTAAAAGTTATAGATAATAAAGCAAAAAAGATAGTAATGTTTCTTCTCATTTTTATAAAATTGATTTTTCGTTTTCCAAATATAATTATTTATTAGATAATATTTTTGATTGTCAGTTAAATTATATCAATTTATTATTAGTTTTTCAAAAGAAAATCCTGTATCGCTACAGGATTGATAAATTTTATTTTTAGAAATGAGAAATTAGAGGTTAGAAATTAGTTTTATTAAACTAAAAAATAAGGCTTTAGAAAATCTCATAACTCATAATTATTTCTCGTAAGAAGTTTCATGAACTTTTACAGATCTTCCGCTCGGATCGTTCATTTTTTTGAAAGCTTCATCCCATTCCAAAGCAATTGGAGTTGAACATGCGACAGATGGAACAGATGGAACCGTAGCTGCAGCTGTTTCACTTGGGAAATGTTCTTCAAAAATTGTTCTGTAACGGTATTCTTCTTTGTTTTGAGGAGTGTTTAAAGGAAATCTGAATTTCGCATTCGTCATCATCTCGTCAGAAACTTCTTTTTCTGCAACTTCTTTTAAAGTGTCGATCCATGAATAACCAACGCCGTCCGAAAACTGCTCTTTTTGTCTCCACGCAATAGATTCGGGAAGTAAATCCTCAAAAGCTTTTCTTAGAACCCATTTTTCAATTTTTCCTTCGGCAACGTTGATCATTTTATCTTTAGGATTTACGGCCATGGCAATATCCATAAATTCTTTGTCTAAGAAAGGTACACGACCTTCAATTCCCCAACTCATCAATGCTTTGTTGGCTCTTAGGCAATCGTAAAGGTGAAGTTTTCCTAATTTTCTTACCGTTTCATCATGGAATTCTTTTGCGTTCGGAGCTTTATGGAAATACAAATATCCACCGAATAATTCATCGGAACCTTCACCGGAAAGCACCATTTTTATTCCCATTGATTTAATAACTCTTGCCAAAAGATACATCGGGGTAGAAGCTCTGATGGTTGTCACATCATAAGTTTCAAGATGATAAATCACATCACGAACCGCGTCCAGACCTTCCTGAACGGTAAAATTAACTTCATGATGAACAGATCCGATATGTTCTGCAGCTTTTTTGGCAGCAATAAGATCGGGTGAACCTACCAAACCAACGGCAAAACTGTGTAGTCTAGGATACCAAGCTTCCTGAGTATCGCCACTTTCAACCCTTTGTCTTGCAAATTTTGCAGTAATTGCAGAAATAACAGACGAGTCTAAACCTCCTGAAAGAAGTACACCATAAGGAACATCACTCATTAATTGTCTGTGAACGGCATCTTCAAGTCCTTTTCTGATCTTAGAAATATCCGTTTCGTTATCTTTTACATTGTCAAAACTTTCCCAATCTCTTGTGTACCACTGTTGAAGTTCAGTTCCATCCGGGCTGAAAAGAAAATGTCCGGGTAAAAAAGTTTCAATAGTTTTGCAAACTCCTTCCAAAGCTTTTAGTTCAGAAGCTACATAATAATTTCCGTTTTTGTCCCAGCCTTGATATAATGGACAGATTCCCATATGATCACGGGCAATCAGGTAAACATCATTTTCTATGTCATAAAGAGCAAAAGCGAAAATTCCATTTAGTTTTTCGATGAAATTTTTTCCGTATTTTCTATAAAGAGCTAAAATAACTTCGCAATCTGACTGAGTTTGAAATTCATAATCAGGAAATTCCTCCTTTAATTCTCTATGGTTATAAATCTCTCCGTTTACAGCTAAAACTACGTTTCCGTCTTTGGTAAATAAAGGCTGCTTTCCTGAAGTAGGATCTACAATAGCAAGTCTTTCGTGAGAGAAAACTACTTTTTCATTTTGAAATACGCCACTCCAGTCCGGACCTCTGTGACGGATTTTTTTTGACATTTCTAAAACTTGAGGTCTTAATATTTCGGTTTTTTGTTTTGCATCAAACAAACATACGATTCCACACATTTTTTATCATTTATTTAAAGCAAAAATAGAATTGTAATTTAAAAATAACAACAAAAAATACATAAATGTGAAAAATTTTAACTTAATAAATTGTTTAACGGTAAAATATTAATTAAATCTATTGATTATGGCGATTTTGATTAATATTTTTCACATCTAAATATTAATTCATTATTACATACGAAATAAAAATGAAATATTTATTAATCTATGTTAATTAATTATACGAATTTTTGCCCTTACTTTGTGGCTCGAAATAATTTTTTTTCATCATTTGTGTTTTTACCTTCTTGCAATCCCATTGCAAGAAGGTTTTGTTTTATTGGGATCCTAGTAAAACTCCGGATACATTCCACGAACTGAAACTTGTTCCTTCCGTTGGTCCCTGAGGTATTTTTACCTGTATGGTGTGCTTTCCTGCTTTTAGATCTCCAAGAGTAATAAAGTTTGGGTTGGTAACCGTTCCGGGGCACCAGTTTGATCTGCTTAGATCTGATGATGAAAGTCCGTCCGGGAAATTTCCTGATGCAGGATTATACAGACGGTAAGATCCACAATCCGATCTCCATGGAACAAAAGAAAACGACATTTTTCCGTCGAGGAAAATAGAATTGGCTTTAGGAACGAATTCATCTCCATTTTCCCAACCGCCGTGTCCTGTGGTTGTGTATCTCAATTGCGCGTTTTTCAAATCTTTCTGTAAAGTAAATTCTACAAAAAGTCCTTTGTCATTATTGAACATGGTGGAATAATCCTGTCCCGCCATTTCCATAATGTTCAGTGTATTGAAAAGTGGAATGACCGTATTGTTTTTATTTACCGCCTGATCGCTTTTGTGAATGGTAATTTCTAAGCTTACTTTATGACCACCTTTGTCATAGTTGCCAATAAAAGTACCGATCCAAAGCTCTTTTTCAGAAAGGGAAGGTTTTAATTCAGTGATATCCTGACGATAAGGTGTAATTGTTTGCCACGTTTTTCCTTTTAACTCAAGATGATTGAATTTTTGAGTTCCGAAAGCGGTAAAAAATCTCATCATTTCGGTTGCGGGAGTATAATTTTCGGTTGAAGTTATACCATAATACTGCTTTCCGTTGCCGTTGTCATAAAGAGGAAGTGTTTTTGCTCCTTTTTCTAATCCGTCAAAGAAAGATTGAGATTTATCTTGCGGAATAAAGAAAACGGTTCCGGTTCTGTCGTAAGCGTCGCCGTTGGACTGTTGCTTAAGTTCAGCAAAAACAAGTTCACCTTCTGAGATTTTAGGAAACTTAATTTTTTTAAGTATAATTGTTCCGTTGGCGAATCTTTTTATCTGTTCATCTGATTTTGATTCATCAGAAAAATTAATGGTTTCATTTTCAAAAACTTTTAAAGTCGTAAATCTGCTTTTCCAAAGAAGATCTTTATAACCTAAAAGATCTGTAGAATTTATTGAACCTTTTAATAAAGTTTCAATATCGGTTTTCTTAATTTTTTTAATTGAATTGGCTGTTATAACTGAATTTTTATTTCGCTCAACTTCCAACACCAGTCCTAAGTTTTGACCTAAAGTTGACGGCCCACCTTTGATTTTTAAATCATTCGTGTACCAAACTTCAATGGTGTTTGAATTGATTTTTGTAACCGCTTTTTTGCAATTATAACCAAGAATTTTTTTTGTTTCATTCGTTAACTCGAAAGTTTGTTTTCCTACAGATTCTGCATCAGACGTTGAAATAATTTCGTTTGGTTTTAAAAATCCATAAGAAACAATAGTGTTTGATGGTTTTTCAATTTTCGTTATTTCAAAAGGATAATCGCTTTTTTGTTCTCTGATTTTATTATTTAAGATGAAATTTTCCTTTTCATTAGCCCAAACTAAAGTCGGAGTCTGGTCAGTCAACACTTTTCCATTGTAAGAACCGATGTATTGGATTTCGTATGTCTGAGCGAACGTCAAACAAAATAAAAAGACAGAAAGAAAACTTAATAAAATTCTTTTGCGCATAATAGAGTAGGTTTATCACAAAGATAAAATTTAGTTAACATAATATCAACTTTGTGAATTTTCAAAATAGCTTTTGATGAATAGGTATGAAATGACAATGTGAAAGTTACATGTCAATAAAAAATATTAATTTTTAAAATGGATTTGTATGATTTTTATTTTTCAAATTTTAATTGAAAACAACAAAAAACTACTCCAAAAAATAGAGTAGTTAATGTATTTTGATAATGTTAAGTTAATATTTAAGCAAGTCTTTCAATCAGAGCCATGTAGAATCCGTCATAACCTTCACTAGGCATTACTTTTTCTTCTTTAACCATTTTGAAATCTGCATTGTTTTTCAAGAATTCTTCAACCTGCAAATTGTTTTCAGAAGGTAGGATAGAACATGTTGCGTACACCATTTTTCCTCCTTTTTTAAGAATTTTAGAATAATCCTGAAGAATTTGCTGTTGTTCTTTTTTAATTCTATCGATAAAATCTTGGTCGATTTTCCACTTACTATCAGGGTTTCTTTTCAAAACTCCCAGACCTGAACATGGCGCATCGATCAGTAATCTGTCAGCTTTCTCGTGAAGACGTTTGATTACTTTGTTGTCAGCGATCATACGAGTTTCAATGTTATGGGCTCCGGCTCTTTTTGCACGACGCTTCAATTCAGCTAATTTCCATTCATAGATGTCTAAAGCAATAATTTGTCCTTTATTGCCCATCAAAGCAGCTAAGTGAAGTGTTTTTCCACCCGCACCTGCACAAGCATCCACAACTCTTTGACCTTCTTTTACATCAAGGAAATATCCGATTTTTTGTGAAGTAGCATCCTGAACTTCAAATAATCCGTCTTTAAAAGCAGTTGTAAGAAAAACATTTTTTTTCTCTTCCAATTGTACTGCATCTGGATAATTTTTTACAGTGTAAGAAACAATATTATCAGATTCTAGGTCAGAAATAAGTTCTCTTGGTGTAGTTTTTAAAGCATTCGCTCTTAAAACGGTAGGAGCACGCTCGTTCAGAGCTTTCATTTCTTTTTCCCAAATTGGACCTAACTCTCTTTCCAATGTTTCAACCAACCATTCAGGAATAGAATGCTCTATTGCTTTGGTAGGAACAGTTCCTTTTTTAAGCTTAGTGGTGATATCGGCGATTTTTATTCCTTCGAATTCTTCAAATCTTTTATAATTTGTTTTGCTCCAAAGTAAATATGCGATGATTAGTTTGTAAATATTATCAGGTTTTACGCCTTCTCCCATATAATATTCCAGACGTTTTTTCCAACGGATGATATTATAGAAAATCTCAGAAACAACGGCTCTGTCCTGGCTTCCCCATTTTCTGTGAGCTTTTAAAAGTCTTTCGATTACTTTATCGGCGTATTTATTTTTCTCGAAAAATGTTTCTTGTAAAGCATCGTGAATTCCGATTGCTAAGTTTCTGTGAATAAGTTCCATAAATTGCTTCTCCTGTTTTGAATCTGCAAAAATACGAAAATTATAAACGTTATTGGTTATGATTTATAAGTTATGAATTATGAGTTTTTCACGAGACAATAACTTCCATCTTCTGGCTTCAAGCTTCCATCCGATTAATTATAAAATTTTACCTTTGCAAAAATTAAAAAATATGAGTGATACTGTACTTTGCCCGAAATGTGGTTCCGAATTTACCTATCCAAGCGATAACATGACGGTTTGTTCCCAATGTTTCTACGAATGGAACGCCGAAGAAGCAGCTTCTGAAGCTTTAAACGAAGGGAAAATCCTTGATGCTAACGGAAATGAATTGCAAGACGGTGATTCTGTAGTTGTAGTTAAAGATCTTCCGGTAAAAGGAGCACCAAAACCGGTAAAAGCAGGAACTAAAGTGAAAAATATTCGTTTAAGACCAGACAGCGACCATAATATTGATTGTAAAATTGATGGTTTCGGTTCTATGGCTCTGAAATCTGAATTTGTAAAGAAAGCTTAAGTAGCTTTAATAAATATAATAGAAATGCGTCTTCAGGGCGCATTTTTTATTGGTAAGACACAAAAAAAGGAAAGAATTGGACAGTGTTATCTTTCGAAGACTTAATTGCAGAGTCTGCTAATGTCCGCCTAATGGATGAAAGAGAATTAACCAAAAATTTCCTTATGCTGTGGTACTACAAATCTAAGAAAAAGATTAATAGATCGCGATTTTTTTTTATCCACAAATTAATAATAACTGTTAGTAAATGTGGTGATTATGATTTTTAGAAGCTGTTTCCCGCTTTCCGTTACAATCTTTTTTTCCAAAAAAGGATTTTCTCTTCAATCGGGGCTAGGGCATTCGTCGCCATCATTATTTTTTGTCATTGCGAGGAGCGAAGCGAAGAAGCAATCTCATTTCAACAAATTAAAATTAGTATTAAGTAATAAATAACGTTGTTGAGATTCTTACTGAATGACAAACTGTATGCTTAAAACCTTAATCAAAAGAAATATTAACCCAATTTCCCAACTTTCCATCAGTATAAACAACAAGTTCCTTATCTTTCATTTTCAACTTATTCCAATAATGATTTCCTGCAAATCGGCTTTCTAAAACCTCTGCTTCAAAACCATTTTCAGAAATTGTAACCTCTTTCGGATAATAAGAAAATTTTGAAAGTTTTAAATCTGAAATTTCATTCTCATTAAAAATATTCACTTCTCCAAAAAGCTTTGCAACATAAGAATTGTAAGGGTTTTTATACGTTTCTTCCGGACTTTCATTCTGAATTAATCTTCCTTCCTGAAGAATAACAATCTGATCAAGCCAAGGCATAATATCCTGTAATTCGTGAGTAGAAATAATCAGAGAAATATTATGTTCTTTCACATATCTGAACAGTTTTTCACGAAGTTCTATCTTTCTCGGAAAATCCAGATTACTGAAAGGTTCATCTAAAATTAAAAGCTTTGGAAGTACGGAAAGCGCTCTTGCAATAGCAACTCTTTGCTGCTGACCACCACTTAAATATTTAGGTAAAATGTTGGCAAATTCTTCCAATCCAACAACTTCCAGAAGTTCGGTTACGGTTTCTTTTTTCTTTTTTAAATCAATATTAGAAATAAATTTTCCCACATTATCAGACACGGTAGAATAGGGCATCAGATCAAAATTCTGAGCCACAAATTTCATTTCCGCTTCACCGGGAACTAAGTTTCCTTTTGGACCGAAAAGTTTGGTTTCGTTAAAAATAATTTCACCGCTTTCCCAATCGAGAAGTCCATAAATCAAGTTTAATAATGTAGATTTTCCACAACCGCTTTCCCCCGCCAATGCGATGATCTTTCCCTCTTCAAACTTAATGTTGAGGTTCTGAAACAGCGGTTTGTGTTTGGTATGTGAGAAGTATAAATTGTTTATTTCTAATAGCATATTACAAATGTAGCGATTTTAGGAAAAAATAAAATATTTTATTATATTTACAGTTACAATAAAAATATATCAAAAATGAGAAAAAAACTGTTTTCGTTAGCTATTCCTGCACTTTTTACTGCGGTTGTAGTGGTTTCTTGTAATAAAGACAAACCCCTTACAAGCGAAAGTAATGAAGTTGCAACAACTAAGGACGGTAGCCAGTTTACATTGGATACTTTAAACAGTAAAGTGGAGTGGAAAGGATATAAAGTCTTTAAATCTGAAAATACTAGTCATTTCGGAACCATAAAGTTTGAAAGTGGTGACGTGACAGTAAAAGATGGAAAACTTGAAAGCGGAAAATTCGTTGCTGATATGAATTCTTTAACATCAGTTGATTTAAAAGACGATGCTGATCAATTAGGAAAATTAAATGGTCATTTGAAAAGCGGAGATTTCTTCGAAGTAGAAAAATTTCCCACAGCTTCTTATGAAATTACAAAAGTTACGCCAGCTGCAGAAGGTGATTACAACACATTGCTAGACGGTAACTTAACAGTCAAAGGAATTACAAAACCAACTCAGTTTAAAGCCAATGTTTCTGTAAAAGATGGAGTAGTAAGCGTTGCAACTGAGCCTAAGGATATTAAAAGAGAAGAGTTTGGCGTGAAATTCCAGGCTCCTGCTGAAAACGGAGTCATCAAGGATGAGGTAACTCTTCAGATCAACGTTAAAGCTTTAGAAAAAAAATAATTTTTTTATTTAAGTGAAATAAGTGATTGAAGTCTGCCTCCGAAAAGAGGCAGATTTTTTTTGGTTCAAATAAATTATTAAACTTAAAAACCGTATTTTTGCAAAACATTTTTGAAAGTGTAGAATAATGATAGAAAAGATAGAAGAACTACTTGTTGAAGTAAACGGCTTTAATGCTACATCTAGAGAGGAGATAGAGAACTTCCGAATTAAGTACAATGGTAAAAAAGGTGTTCTGAATGATTTTTTTGAAAAATTTAAAGAAGTACCGAACGACCAGAAGAAAGAATTCGGGCAGAAGATCAATACTCTAAAGCAAGCGGTTGCTGTAAAATTGGAAGATTTGAAAACATCGTCTGAATCTTCTATTATTTTAGAAAAAGAAGATCTTACGAGACCTGCTTTTCCATTGGATTTGGGTTCAAGACACCCAATTAATGTGGTGAAGAACAGAATTATTGAGATTTTTAAATCTATCGGATTTGCTGTTGCAGACGGACCGGAAATCGAAGATGACTGGCACAACTTTACAGCCTTAAATCTTCCTGAATACCATCCGGCAAGAGATATGCAGGATACTTTCTTTATTGAGCAAAATCCTGATCTTTTGTTGAGAACGCATACTTCTTCTGTACAGATTCGTTACATGGAAGAAAATCAGCCGCCGATCAGAATTTTATCTCCAGGGAGAGTATTCAGAAATGAAGCAATTTCTTCACGTTCGCACTGTATTTTCCACCAGATTGAAGGTTTGTATATTGACGAGAACGTAAGTTTTGCAGATATGAAGCAAACGATTCAATTCTTTACGACTGAACTTTTCGGTAAGTCTAAAATCAGAATGAGACCTTCTTATTTCCCGTTCACTGAGCCAAGTGCTGAGATTGATGTATATTGGGGATTAAACTCAGAAACTGACTACAGAATTACAAAAGGAACAGGTTGGTTAGAAATCATGGGTTGCGGAATGGTAGATCCTGCCGTTCTTAAAAATGTAAACATTGATTCTGAGAAATATTCAGGTTATGCTTTTGGAATGGGTATTGAAAGAATTACAATGCTTCTTTACCAAATGAGCGATATCAGAATGTTCTTCGAGAATGATATCCGAACATTAGAACAGTTTAAAACTTTATAATAAAAATTAAACCTCCGATAACTTCGGAGGTTTTTTATAGAAAAATATCTATAATTCAATCGATATATATCTAGGGTATTTCAAGCGATCATATACTGGATGTTGGTATCTTTGTATCAACAAAATGATAAAAAAAAGTTATTTCTTTTTACACAAAAAGATGATAACAAAACCTCCGAAAATTTCCGGAGGTTTTTTGTTTTTAATTACTGACCTTAGAAACAAAACGTAATTAAAAACTGATTATTGAAAAACTTATACAGTACTTATTATTCTTAAAAGATGCTTCAACGCAGCTTCACATGAAATTGGTTCGGAATAATACATAATTAAACAGCTCGTATTAAAGATTGTACTAAGCCTGTTGAAGCATCAAACTAACTTTTCATATTCTTCTTTTTCGTCCAAGTTTTCACTCGGTTATAGTCTAAAAAGTAGGTGAGTTTTAACGAAAAATTATTCACCATCGGTTCGCTAAAGAGCGTATCATAGTTTTTCCCCACATTTAATCTTGACGTTTCCAGATAATTTGAAGTCGCATTTCTATATAATAATGTCAACTGACTTCCCGGCGCAAACCACCACGAAAATCTTAGATCAACATTCCATGCATTGTATGTTCCGTCAAGGTTTTTGGTGAAATTATTCGTGTCGGCTAAACTTCCGTCTTGATTTAAAGTATAAAAATTTTTATAAGTAACATCTGAAAAATAATGACGGAAAGTCAACGTTAAAGCCATTTTTTCATTAAAAGTATATTTTGAGGTTAAAGCATTTTCGTAGGTATTTCTTTGTCTTCTTCCAATGAAAATATCCGTGTCACTTTTTCCTGCGAAACCTGTTTCATTGTTACTGAAACTTGGATTAAAGCTCCAGTTTACATTAAATTTATCCGAAAATCTGTAACGCAATCCGAAATTAGTGAAAACCTGATTTCTTCCTTTTTCATCAAATGCATAATAATCTACCGTAAAATTATACTGTAATTTTTTTCTGCTGTCACTTTCAAACCAAACCCAGGAATCAAAATATCCGGGAATTTTGAGGTGTCTTCCAAATGTTCTTGGTTCGTAAATATCGTTTTGCCCGAAAGGAGTAAATTCAATTCCACCACCAAAAACTCTGAACTTTTTATCAGTAAAACTATTGTTATTATTGAAAACAAAATTTGAGTTTAAGAATGGTTCAATTCGATGAAAATAATTTAGATTAAAATTCAAGTAAATATTGTTGAATTTCTCTGTTGGCTGTAAAATTCTGTAACCATACCAAGCATTATAATTTGCAAAATTGGTTTTGGTTGAAAATCCAAGATCATTGATGTCCCAATCTTTTGTTGTGGCGTTTCCGTTTAATGAAAAACGGTGTTTTCCTGCAATTTTTTCAACTCCGGCTTCTGCGCGCCTTCCAAATTTTGTTCCTTCATCCATCACCCAACTTCCTTTCAGACTTCCGAAAGTTTTGTAAGTATTTTTCTTGTTGATTAAATCCCAAAGAATCCCTGTAGAATTGGCATCGCGGAAATCTCCTTCTCTCGTTACGTTGGTGTTTACAAGGGAAACTGATGAGTTTCCGTTGAATCTCTGGTCGAAAACCAAGACGTTATAATTCGTCCACGGTTCTACAACTTCTTTTCTGGTTTCGCCTGTTTCATTATTTAGAATTGTGGCTTCCATTTTTTGAGTTATTCCATTAAAAAAGCCGATTCCAAGCCCTTTTTTTGTTCTTCCTGAAATTTTAAAAGCATTGAATAATTTGACTTTTGCAGGATATTCTAAGACTCCCTCGTTTTCTTTTGTTGTTGGATATCTTGAAGGCTCTCCACCGACTCTTCTTGAGTAAAACATTCCTCCTTTGCTGAATAATTCGGTTCCTTCGGTGAAAAAAGTTCTTTGCTCGGAAAACTGTTGTTCGAACGGACTTAAATTTAAAATAGAATTATCAAAATTAGCCTGTCCAAAGTCTGGGATTAAGGTCATGTCAAACGTAAAGGCATCATTAATACCGTATTTTACATCCATTCCACCATTGAAATTTGTTGTGGTTTTTCCGTCAAAACTATTGACATAACTTGAAAAATAAGGTGTAAAAGACAACCTGGTAGGAGGATTGATGTTTTCGATACCTTGTAAAACGCCATCAAAAAGTGTGTAAGAGTTTTTAGCATTATCCACAAAATTCCAGTCGTAAAAAGTTTTTGTCCGCTGAATTTTTCTGAACATATTCATTCCCCATTCCTGAACATTATTCTTTGGAAACCTCAATTCGGAGTAAGGGATTTTTATTTCAACAGCCCAGCCTTTATCGTTGATTTTTGCTCCACTGTACCAAATCGAATTCCAGGTATCATCTTCTCCGTCAGTCGTTAATTTGGCATCATATTGCACACCCGCTGCGGTTACAACAAACTCAAGACTTTGCTGTTTATCATTGTATCCATTTAATGCAACTCCAAAAAAATCATCGTTACTGATTCCGTCTCTCTCCGTTAATTCTTTTGCAATCTTTTTGGGTGTAGGATCATACATTTGAGCAGCAAAATAAATTCCGGTATCATCATATAAAATTCTGACTTCGGTTTTTAAAGAACCTGGCTGAGGTTTTCCATTATTTGGATTTCTTTCAATAAAACTTGTTGCGATGGGAGCATTTTGCCATTCTGCATCATCAAGAATTCCATCAATTTTTGGTGATGATGAGGTTTTTGTGATAATAATTTTTTTTCTTTCAATATGATGATCTTCTTTTTTTTGAGAATACGCTATCAATGAGTGGAATAGTAAACAAATGATCAGTAATTTAGTTCTCATGTTCTTAGTGTTATAAAATCAAGACAATCTAAAAAGAGAATTTATTACATCTAAAAACAAAAATGTCTGTAAAAATTTTTACAGACATTTTCAAAATTAAAAAAACTAACTATATTTTATTTTGTGAATTTCAAAGGATATTTCACATTTTTAAAATCATCAATACTTGCTTTTAAAGAGCCTACAGCCAATTCTGCCTTCAATAACATCGGAACGTGATTTGCATCATTGGAAACCCACATCGTCACGCCTTCTTTTTCTTTGAAAACTCTTCCGCTTTTTACAGACGGAATGATTTTTAAACAATTAATCGTTCCGAATTTTGTCTTTAAATTCTCTATTCCTGTTACTTTTAACTGGAAAGGAAACATTTCATCATCAATCCAGACGTTCATGTTGATTACTGTTCCGACTTTCAATTCAGCCGGGCTTTTGCTTCTTAAATAATAGAAACAGGAAAGCATATCCTGAACTCCTTTTACCGATTTTACGACTTTAGAACCATTTGCAGGTTTTTCTTTATCAGTTAAAATTAAAGTTTGATTATCATGATTGAAAACTGTTTCAAAATGTTGTGTATAACTTCCTTCTTTTACATCTCTTACATAAAAACTCGGAAGTCCGGTTTGTACGTTGATAAAACTTTCATACAAATCTTCTACTTTAAAAAATGCTTTTACAGCACCCGTTGTAGATCCGGTTCCTTTTACATAAAGATGCGGAACTCCTTGATAGGTAATTGTTTTTGTGGTTAAATTTGCGGTTCCGGCATTGAGAAAACCATAATGAATTCTCAAGGTTAAAGATTCGCCGTTCGCGATATTATCTATTTGAGCACTGCCCAAACAGAAAACGAATAAAGTTAAAATAATAAATATTTTCTTCATACTAAGAGTTTTACAAAAACGTTGCCAAATTTAAAGTTTTTATTTATTTACTCATATTTGATAAATCTCAGCTTTTTATTTAGACTGAATTAAATATGCTTAGCATTAAAATTAGTAAATTTGCAGCTATACTTATAATTAAATTATCTTATTATTATGATAACTACTGATATATTGATCATAGGAGCCGGACCAACTGGACTTTTTGCTGTTTTTGAAGCAGGTTTATTAAAAATGAAGTGTCACATCATCGATGCACTTCCTCAACCTGGAGGCCAATTGACTGAGCTTTATCCTAAAAAACCTATTTTCGATATTCCGGGGTATCCTTCGGTGAATGCAGGGGAATTAATTGATAATTTAATGGAGCAGATCAAGCAGTTTCAACCTGGTTTTACATTAGGAGAAACAGCTGTTTCTTATTCTAAAGTTGATGATGAATGGTTTGAAGTTATTACCAACAAAGGAACTGTTCACAGGGCAAAAGCGATTGCAATTGCAGGTGGTTTAGGTACTTTCGAGCCTAGAAAACCAACTTTTGAAAATGTAGCTGATTACGAAGAAAAAGGTCTTGAATATTTCGTTAAAGAGCCTGAACATTTCAGGAATAAAAAAGTAGTGATTGCCGGAGGTGGTGACTCTGCACTGGATTGGAGTATTTTCTTATCAAATGTAGCAAGTGAAGTTACTTTGATCCACAGAAGGAATGAGTTCAGAGGAGCATTGGATTCTGTAGAAAAAGTACAGGATCTTAAAAATCAAGGAAAGATCAAATTAATTACTCCTGCTGAAGTTACAGGAATTAAAGGAGACGGAAAAGTAGAATCAATCACTATTGTAAAAGATGGGGAAGAAGCTTATGATCTTGAAACTGATTACTTTATTCCTTTATTCGGATTGACTCCAAAATTAGGAGATATTTCGACTTGGGGATTGAACATTGAGAAGAACGCAATCGTTGTTAACAATGCATTAGACTATCAAACAAACATCGATGGAATCTACGCAATCGGAGATATCAATACGTATCCGGGTAAATTGAAGTTGATTCTGTGTGGTTTCCATGAGGCAACATTGATGTGTCAAAGTGTTTATAACAGACTAAATCCGGGTAAAAAATACGTTTTAAAATACACAACTGTAAGTGGAGTAGACGGGTTCGACGGAAGCCGTAAAGAAGCAGAAAAAGCCGTTGTGAAAAAAATTGACTAATTTTGCAAAATTATGTCAGATATTAATATAAAAATCACCGATAGAGACGGTGTCACTCACGATATTGTTGCTCCTACGGATATGTCCATGAACTTAATGGAAATCATCCGTTCGTATGAATTAGCAGAAGAAGGAACTATCGGAGTTTGTGGAGGAATGGCGATGTGTGCATCATGTCAGGTATATGTGATCAGTGATCCGGGACTTGTAGAAATGGGCGATGAAGAAGATGCAATGCTTGCGGAAGCTTACCATGTGAAGGAGAATAGCAGACTGGGTTGTCAGCTGCATATTGTTGAAGAAATGGAAGGTCTTGAAGTGGAGATTGCTCCTTATCCTTAGAAAAGTTTTAACTAAATAATAAAAAACTCTCGAAATTTTCGAGAGTTTTTGTTTTTATAGATGAATTTAATCTTGTAACTATTTTACTGGCTGAAACTTTGGATGTCCAACTTGCCATAATGCAAAAGAATAGACATCTGCATATTCTTTAAAAACAACATCTAAATCACTTGTAAAGTGTCCATTTTCATAATTTACATATAATAGAACAGGTTTTCCTGAACCTGAATTTTTCTGCAAAATTGCAGCAAATTTACCAGGCATCCAAGGAACAATTCTGGAATCGTTCATACCTGTTGTTACAATTACTGCAGGGTATTTCACTCCTTTTTTTACCTTGGTTTGAGCGTCCATTTCCATTAGATATTTTGTATCTTCTTCATTTTGTAAAGTTCCTATTTCTGGAATCTGATTAGGACCATTAGCTGTTGTTTCGGATCTTAGTGTATTACCTACCTCAGGGATTGCTACTGCATACAGATCAGGTCTTTCTGTAATCGCTCTTCCAATAAGAATTCCACCTGCACTCCCCCCGTTTCCGATTAATTTGGAAGACGAAGTATATTTTTGACTAACCAAATATTCTGAACAAGCAATAAAATCTTTCCAGGTATTGGGTTTTGTAGCTTTCATTCCTCCTTTGTGCCATTTTTCACCTTTTTCGCCACCACCTCTTACGTGTGCAATGGCAAGAACAACTCCTTGTTCCAGTAAAACGGAAAGTCTTGTCGAAAAACGGGGTTCATTTGATATCCCATAACCACCATAACCTGTAATGTAAGCGGGACTACTACCGTCCATTTTCATATTTTTAGGATAAATAATAGAAAGTGGAACCATTACACCGTCGTGGCTTTTCACTTCAACTTCTTTTACAATATAAAGTTTATTGTAATCTGGATAGTTTGTTTTGGAATTAAGATATTTACTTTTTACGGGATTTCCTTTTTCAGGATTATACTCATAAATTGTTAATGGACTCAGCCAATTTACATTATTACAATAAATATTATCATTTTCTCTTTGATTGAGAGATAATGAGCTATTAACTCCCGTTGGCAAATCTATTTTTTTTCCTTCTAATGTATTAATATTTACTTGATATTTGTCTCTGACAATTCCATCTCCTAATGAATAATAAAGATAATTTTTAGAATTGTGGATGCTTATAATTACTTTATCATTGTTTTCTGGAACAACTGTTTTTGCATTATTAAAATCAGGACTTGATAAGTTAGTTAGAATAATTTTATAATTCGGTGCCTCTTTATGAGTGAGCAAAAATAATTTTTCGCCGGAAATAAATACATCAGTGACATCGTCTGATAGCTTAACGATTTGTCTCCAATTGATTTTTTTATTTTTTAATTCTGAATAAGGTGCAACAAAAACCGGACTTTCGAATTTTACAGAGCCTAATCTTAGAACAATATTTTTATAATCATCAGTAAAGCTAATCATTGGGAATTGCTCGGTTAAAGCATTCAATTCCGGATAATCTTCTTTTGATGCTAATATTTTGTCAGTTTTCGTGTTGGTTCCTATCACATGAAGCATTGCTTTCATTTCTTTTAAAAGCATGTTGCTGTTTGGATCTGCAGTACTCATTTTTGTGTAGATAAGAGCTTTATCATCAGGTGTGAATTCAAATGCAAATTCGCTCCAGATAGGGCCGATTTCATCATTCAGAAATTTCTTAGTCTCAAGATCCAAAATTTTTAAATGACAAATTTCGCCGCCTGATTTTGAAAATAAAATAGCAATTTTTTTTGCTTTCGAATCCAGTACAAAATTGGTGATTTGTGTATTTTTACCAAGAGTTTCGGGATCAAAAATCAAAGTTTCTTTTCCTGTAGAAAGATCTCTTGAGTATAATTTAGAGAGATTTCCACCTTTTTTAGTCTTAGTATAAAAATAGGTATTATCTCTCTGATATATCGCATCGAAAGAGTCACCATTCATTTCCTGCACCTCTTTCATACGTTTATAAAGATCTTCGCGATGTGGAATTTTATCAATCACATTATGGCTAAAATCCGATTGAGATTTGAACCATTTTTGAACTTCAGGATTTTTGATATCTTCCAGCCATCGGTAATTATCTGTAATTTTAGTTCCGAAATAATCATCTACAACAGGATGTTCCGGCGTTGCGGGATAATTATATTGAGCGGAAAAGAATTGGCAACAGATTAAGCCTATAAATAAAAATTTTAATTTCATATGATTGTATTTTTTAATATTTCTTACAATGGGGATAAAATAATAATTAATGCAAATATATTAAACTTCAAATTTAAAGAACTAATTTATAAGGTGTAAAAAATTTACCCTTACTGATAATCAGCAAAATTTATTACTCCAAAATCTTTAGCAGTTTCAATTTGTGTTTTATTTTCGATGTTCCCATTTTCGTAAAATTCAGTTTCCTGAATAATTTTATAAAGAATAAAGTTTTTTAAAATTTTATCATATTTAAAACTAACTGTTTTCTTCATTTTATTCCCTCTGGGATAGTATATGTATTCCGAAATAAATGAAAAATCATTTCGTCTTATTTTCACCTTTCTAAAAGGATCGGCATCATCTTCTCTACAAAATGAACATTCTACAATATTACTATTAGATTTAAAAAATGATTTTGAACCGTCTTTTTCACCTAAAAATATTCTGGTGATTCTACATTGTCTGAAGTCATCATCATCAAAATTATTTTTGCATTTAACTTCTTCAATTTCTATTTCATCTTGGATTTTATCTTTATTTAGATCTCCAACGTACTTTCCAAGAATATTTATTTTGTGCTGAGCCTGACATATATTGTTAAAAAGTAAAAATGAAAATACTGCAAGTATGAATTTTGTTAACATGTTTTAGTCTATTTTCAAATTTAAACAAAAAAAAATATCCAAAATCAAAAGATTTTGGATATTAGTAGTGTAAGTAATTTTAGGCTTAATTATTTTATTTTAGTCATTTCCCACGTTCCTTCATTTCCGAAGGAAATACAAAGTAATTTTTGTATAAAGCCAATTCCACCTTTAATTTTCCATTTTCCTATGTATGAATTTGATGAGTTTAAAATTCCAGAATAAAAAATAGGGGTATGTTTTTTATTTTTAACCTCTATTTTTTGTTTGTTATTATTAAATATAACTGTCTTAACAGGCATTTGCTTAGTAAACTGAATGTGATTATCACTTAGTTTTCCTTCAATTGTTCCTACACCTCGGGTTCCATAAATT
>Ga0302167_10000095_pt1 | contig 50865 bp, 44 predicted proteins | sample I_Fen_N1_1_FD_193496 | JGI IMG/M metagenome (GOLD analysis project Ga0302167, IMG submission 193496) | Peat permafrost microbial communities from Stordalen Mire near Abisko, Sweden - I_Fen_N1_1 | ecosystem: Environmental > Terrestrial > Soil > Wetlands > Permafrost | place: Sweden: Abisko... | reverse complement strand
CAGCTTTTGAAGAGTTTGATGTAAAAAGTAATTTTGTACGAAGAAGAAGTTTATTACCAGTCTGGATTAAAATTTTCACCTGGTTCTTTTTAATTGGAGGAGCTATAGCTGTTTTAATATTGATGTGCGGATTATTTTTAACCAACATCAGCTTGTCACTTTATGGAATTCAAACACAACATCCTTATACATTAACAGGATTTTTAATTAGTATTCTATTTATATTCAAAGGAATTGTTGCTTACGGACTTTGGTTTGAACAAAAATGGGCACCACAAGCCGCAATTATTGATGCAATTGTTGGTATTATTATTTGCGGAATTATGATGTTTATTATTCCATTTACCGTTCCAAATATTAGCTTTACATTAAGGTTAGAATTAATTCCTTTATATTTTTATCTTATAAAAATGCAGAAGATTAAACAATCTTGGGAAAATCTATAAGACAAAACCTCCAAAATTTTGGAGGTTTTTTATTTTGAAAAGTATTGAGTTCAGGGTTTCGGCTTCTTCGAAGCCGAAACCCTGAACTTCCAATTAAATCTTATCATCCTCAAGCAATTCTCTCGCCTGATATTCCTGTACCAGATCGATCGCGTTAGAAATCACGTCACTTAAAGCAGTTATGAAAGCTCCTTCTTCAGCCATGCCCATTGCATGTTTTAGGGCATCAATTTCTTTAGGAATAATCTCATAGCTTACATCTCTTTGAGCTTCATTAATACCATCTATAATTAATGCATTAATGTCCTCTTCTTTTCTTCCACGAAGATGTTTTTCGTTTCTGATGATGATATAATCGAACATTCTTCCTGCAATTTTTCCACACAGTCTGATATCCTCATCCCTTCTGTCTCCAACTCCGGAAATAATACCAATTTTCTTGGTAGATTCTACATTTTTAAGATAATCTTCAATCGCTTCGTATCCGGATGGATTGTGTGCAAAATCAATTAAAACTTTGAAATTTTTAAATTTGAAAACATTCAGTCTTCCTGGAGTAAGCTGTGCACTCGGAATAAAAGTTCTCAAAGAATTTGAAATATCCTCGATTCCTAATCCTTGAAGATAACACGCCAAACTCGCCGCTAAAACATTCTCGATCATGAATTTAGCTTTTCCTTCCATCGTAATCGGGAAATCTTTTGCTTTTCCGATTCTGATTTTCCAGTCACCTTTTTTGATCGTTACAAAACCTTCTTCATAAACGCAGGTAATTTTTCCTTCTTTTGCGAATTTCTTCATGTGTGGATTATTTTCATCCATACTGAAAATTGCCACATTGCTGTGTAAATCATTCACAATTCTCATAGAATACTCATCATCCGCATTCATTACGCTCCAACCATTTTTCTTTACGCTGTCAAGAACGACTCTTTTTACCTTTGTTAAATCTTTCAGGTTGTGAATATCATTTAATCCTAAATGATCTTCTTTAATATTGGTTAAAACCCCGATATCACATTGAGAAAAACCAAGTCCTGAGCGTAAAATTCCACCTCTGGCAGTTTCCAGAACGGCAAATTCTACGGTTGGATCTTTCAGAATAAATTCAGCTGAAAGAGGTCCTGTAGTATCACCTTTCGTCAACATCGTATTTTGAATATAAATACCATCTGAAGTTGTGAAACCTACTCTAAACCCGTTATTTTTAATGATATGAGAAATTAATCTTGTGGTAGTTGTTTTACCGTTCGTTCCCGTCACCGCGATGATCGGAATCGTAAATGGTTTTCCTGCCGGATATAGCATATCTACAACCGGAGCAGCAACGTTTCTCGGAAGACCTTCGCTTGGAGCAAGGTGCATTCTGAAACCTGGAGCAGCATTTACTTCAATGATGGCTCCACCACTTTCTTTTAAGGGTTGCGTTAAGTTTTCGGCCATAATATCAATTCCGCAGACATCCAGACCAATGATCTTGGAAATTCTTTCTGCCATAGTGATATTTTCCGGGTGAACCATGTCTGTAACATCAATAGAAGTTCCGCCCGTAGAAAGGTTAGCCGTTGATTTTAAATACACAACTTCTCCTTTTTGAGGAATCGTTTCAAGTGTGTAATGAAGTTTTTCAAGAAGTTCTGTCGTGTCTTTATCAACTGCAATTTCAGTTAATACATTTTCATGACCGTATCCTCTTCTTGGATCTTTATTTTCTTTTTCGATTAATTGCTGAATATTTAATTCTCCGTCTCCAACAACGTGAGCAGGAACTCTTCTTGCAGCAGCAACCATTTTATTATTAATAACTAAAACTCTGAAATCATATCCGGTAATATATTTTTCAACAATTACTTTTTTCGAATATTTCTGAGCATGTTCTAAACCAATTTTCGCAGCTTCCCAATCGTTTACATTGATTGATGAACCTTTTCCGTGGTTTCCGTCCAAAGGTTTTAGAACAATCGGATAATTGATTTTTCTGATAACGCTTTCCAATCCTTCTTCATCCATGATCAAATCACCGATCGGAACAGGAATCGCTGCATCATGAAGCATTCTTTTGGTTAATTCTTTATTACATGCAATATCTACTGCAATTGAGCTTGTTTTACCCGTGATTGTAGCCTGAAATCTCTGCTGATTAACTCCATAACCAAGCTGTACTAGAGAGTTTGTCCCCAATCTGATCCAAGGAATTTTTCTGGAAACCGCTTCTTCAACGATACTTCCCGTTGACGGACCTAAACGAACACGTTCTCTGATCTCTTTCAGCCTATGAATACAAGCATTCAGATCATATTCTCTACCTTCAATTAAAGCTTCTGCAATTTCTACGGCCTGTTCGGCAGCATAAATTCCTGCATTTTCTTCAATATAATCGAAAACTACATTATAAATTCCCGGACTTTTTGTTTCGCGTGTTCTTCCGAACCCTGTGTCCATTCCTGCTAAGGTCTGGATCTCAAGAGCAATATGTTCAATAACGTGCCCCATCCAAGTTCCGGTTTCCACTCTGTGAAAAAATCCGCCTTCTACACCCTCAGAACACCTGTGTGAAAGTAAAGACGGCATTAATTGTTCTATTCTTTCTCTGAAACCATCGATTTTATTGGTAGGGAAATTTTCCAGTTCTTCAAGATCCAACCGCATCTGTATCAGCTTTTTTCTTCTTATACTCCAAATATTAGGACCACGTAAAGCCTGTATCTTCTCAATTTTCATAGACATTTTGCATTTTTCTTATTAATGATAACATATTCCAGAATCAAAGATAATGTAAAACCATAAACAAAACTATACCACACTTGTAGATTTCTCAAAATAAAATTGAAAATTATTGATAATTCTAAAATACTCAGGATCAATTAAAATGTGGTATAGATTTCGCTAAATGTTAATAATTTTTTAAATTTGCACACTATGATGAAACCCGTTGGAAAATTAATCGTTATCGGAGGGGCTGTAAATAAAGGCAGCTTTGCTGAAACCGACTTCGATCAGAATATCGAAAAAAACCTCAATTTCTTTGAAAGAGGTATTCTAAGAAAGATAATTAATGAGTCTAAGCTTAAAGAAGATTCTGTAATAGAAATTATTACGACTGCTTCTCAGATCCCCCAAATTGTTGGTACGGAATATAAGAAAGCATTTGAATTTTTAGGCGCCAAAAATGTAAACATCCTTGATATCCACAATCGTGAGGAAGCCAATTCTGATGCGATGGTGGCAAGAGCTAATGCAGCAGATGTTGTGATGTTCACAGGTGGAGATCAGTTGAGGCTGACCTCTATTCTTGGCGGAACAAGATTTCATGATACCATTCTACTAAAATATCAGGAGCAGGATTTTATTTACTCCGGAACTTCTGCAGGAGCAGCTGCCGCGTCTGAAAATATGATTTATCAGGGAAGCAGTTCTGAAGCGTTGCTGAAAGGTGAAATAAAAACTACGCAAGGTTTAGGTTTAATTGATAATGTAATCATCGACACTCACTTTGTACAAAGAGGAAGAATTGGTCGTTTGTTTCAGGCTGTTGTCAACAATCCGAGAACGTTGGGAATTGGTTTAGGTGAAGATACAGGACTTTTTATTCATAATGATACGATGACTGCCGTAGGTTCAGGACTTGTAATTATTGTTGACGGAAGGTTTATTAAAGACACCAATCTTACCAATATCAATCTTGGAGAACCTATTTCTATTGATAATTTAACTGTACATGTAATGTCGATGAATGATCATTATGATTTGACAACTAAGACATTGACGATTGAAAATTCTCAATTTAATCCGATTCCACAAGATAAGTAAAGGTGAATTGTCAATGGCGAAATGTGAATTTTCCTACGACAATTATAATTTAACTAATCAATATTAATTTAGATATACTTCTTTGTTTGGCTTTGCATTTTAATTATCGCAAGGCTAACAAAGATTTTTTCAATAAATACCTTTTTAAGATAAACAAGGGCGTTTGACTACGTCGAATCTTCGATTTCACTTATTTTCAAAAGACAAATAAATGATATTTATAAAAGTGGATTTTGTCAGCCTTAATTTTTATCTTATTTTTAAAATTGACAATTGACATTTCACAATTGACAAATACAACATTATGAAATTAATCATCCACGGCGGTTTCTTCTCCGAAAGTGACCAGAGCCATGAAGTAAAAACAGCGAAACAAGAATCGTTAAAAAATATTGCTCAAAAAGCCTATGAATATTTACAGTCAAATTCTGCTTTTGATACGGTAGCTTATGCCGTTTCGCTTTTGGAAGATGATGAATTATACAATGCCGGAATCGGTTCCCAGATCCAAAGTGATGGAGTAATCCGAATGAGTGCTGCGATCATGGATGGTGAAACCCAAAAATTAAGTGGTGTTATCAATATTCAGGATGTAAAAAACCCGATTTTCGTTGCTAAAGACTTAATGAAGGAAGATGACAGAGTTTTGGGAGGAAGCGGCGCAAAAAATTATGCTACAGAACATGGTTTTGAAAATTTTTCAACTGAAATCCCTCAACGTAGAAAAGAATATGAAGCCAAATTGGCAAATGGCGGAAAAGGAACTGTTGGCTGTGTAGCAATTGATAAAGACGGAAAATTAGCTGTTGCCACCTCCACCGGAGGAAAAGGTTTTGAAATTCCGGGAAGAATTTCTGATTCTGCAACTGTTGCCGGAAATTATGCCAATTCGTTCTGTGCAGTAAGTTGTACAGGCGTTGGAGAAGACATTGTAAGCAATGCGACTTCCACAAAAATTGTAACAAGGGTTACAGACGGAATGAGTCTTGAAAATGCTTTTAATAAAACTTTTGAAGAATTAAAAACAATTGAAGGTTTCGCAGGTGCCATTGCCATTGATAAACAGGGAAATATCTATCATCAGGATTCTTATCCAACCATGGTATTTGCAAGTTTTGATGGTGAAAATTTTGAAGTTTTTAATTAAATTTTAACATAAATTTATAATTGAATTCATTTTTTTGGCACGTATTTTACATACTTATTAATAACAAATTTTAGTATTAATAATAACATTAAAAAAATAGAAATCATGGGAAACAAAACAAATGGAATACTTGCTTTATTAGGATTAGGTGCTTTAGCTTATTGGAAATATAAAAAATCTACTCCAGAAGAACAACAAGCGGTAAAAGATAAGATCAACAGTGCAAAAGACAACCTTAATAAATGGGGAAATGATCTTAAAACCAAAGCCAATGACGTAGCTTCTCAGGCTCAGGCAAAATTAGACGAAGCGAAAACAAAAGCTGAAGATTCTTTAAATTAAGACTAGTTTTTTTTAACATTCATATATAAGGAAAGTCATCGTAGAATATTTTTACGATGACTTTTTTTGTGCGCTCAAGGCATAAACCATTGGTATCTTATTTCCGAATTTTTCTATTCTCCATTTTCCTTTTTCGAATTCGTCAATATGTTTAAAACAAGGATATGGTGACCAATCAAACTCTTGAAAATTTTCAATCGATAATTCATTTTTAATTAAATTTTGAAAGACTTCAGACAACGAATGATTCCACATCACATAATCCTGAACAATATCTGCTGAAAAATCTGCATAAGTTCCCTCATAGGTTTCTACGATTGGTTTTTCATTAAAATAATTATATGTAATTCCATTAAAATCATCATCAAACATCCAAACTACAGGATGAAATTCTGCTATTACAAATTTCCCGTTAGGTTTTAGAAAGTGGTTAATAACTTTCGCCCATTTATCTAAATCAGGAAGCCAACCAATGGTTCCGTAACTTGTAAAAGCGATATCAAATTTTTCATTTAAAACATTTGGAAGATCATAAACGTCTGAACAAATAAATTTTGTGTCTGTCTCGCACTGTTTAGCGAGATTATTGGCAGCTTCTATTGCTTTGTCGGACAAATCTACTCCCGTAACTTTAGCTCCCAATCTCGATAACGAAATAGAATCCTGTCCGAAATGACACTGCAAATGCAAGATACTTTTCCCTTTTACGTCTCCCAAAAGATCAAGCTCAATAGAATTAAGAGAATTTCTTCCTTTTAAAAATTCATCTACAAAATAGAAATCCGACTTTAGGTGTGGTTCTACTTTGGCATTCCATGATTTTTTATTGATTTCGAGATAATTTTCCATGATTTTAATTTTAGTCGAAAGAATTTAAACTCAATTATTGACCTTGAATAATATAATTCTTCGTGATTAATTTTCTTTCAGGCTGAGTGCTGTCATCCGGTTGAAACCAAACCTCCACTTTACTTCCGTAATAATCTCCCCATTCGCCTTCCTCAACAGTGACAGAATTACTTAATCCAAACTCTTTTAATTCATCTGTCGGATTGTAAACTTCCATTTGAGAAGCTTTTTTAATCTCTTTTTCTGAAAGAATTCTATTTGTGACAAGATCAAACATCTTTAAATATAATTTTCCTTTCTCAATTTTATTAAGAAAAACCTGATATTTATAATTGCCCGGCATTGAGTAATCATATAAAATGATATCCTGCTTATCAACTTTAAACAAAGGTTTTTCTTCATTAAGAGATAGCTTTAAAGGCATTTCGGTTTTTACATTGTTGGGATTCTTTGCATCACCTTTATATTCTCTGTATGGATCTACAGGTAGAAAAACTGTGAAGAAAAGCATTGCTATGATTGAAATGACAACTGTAAAAAAACATTGTTTAATTCCTTCCTTAAATTCTTTCATGAATATCTTCGCAATGCCCAACATAAAGCAAATGAAGTAACCCAAAAAAGGCAAAGAGATCAAAAAGCCCCATAATAATGCCCTCGTAGGAAAAACAATAAGACACAGCCAGCAAAATACCGTGAAAATGGTGAAAATCAATGGTGCAGAATACCATTTTCCGTTGATTAATCTAATAATGAATGCCTTTATCATAACCTTTCCAATAATTTTTTCTTCTGTTCAGCAAATTCAGCTTCTGTCAATACTCCCATTTCTCTTAATTTTCCAAGCTTTTCTAGTTGCTCAAAAATAGCTTCAGCAGGTTCTTTTTTTACATCTTCCGGCGCTTTTTCACTTGTTTGTTCAGTCTTTGAAATAACTTGTTTAAATATATCAAACGGTGAAGATTGATTATTAGAGCTAAATGAATGATCATTTATAGAAATATGAAAACTTTCCTGTTTAAATGATTGCTGTTGAACAGCTCCTGAGCGACCGATGTAATCTTTTATTCCATCGTAGAAAGCTTTGGCTGCACTTTTATTATATAATTTAAATTCTGCAGTTGACCCTTGTGTATATATCTTCATCGAAGAAGTAAGAATACCTGAATCATATTCTACAGAAGAGATTTTATCATGCATAAATTCATTTTCTACAACACCTCCAAAGAATTTTTTATCGATAAATACAATTCTTTTTTGTGTAGAGAAAACAATTCCTTCACGGTTATTGCCTAAATATTTCCCTTCTGCAATGGCGATAATTTTTTCACCATTATCCAAAATATTCACCAATTCTTTCACTTCACTGTCCACAAAAATGCTAAGTTTAGCATTAAGCGCAACGATTTGATCTTTAATCTCATCAAGCCTTGTAGGCTGATCGTAATTCTGAAAACTGTTCGGATCAAAAAAAGTATTGACCGGTGTTTCCATTTTTGGAGTTTCAAGGACTGGTGTAGCGATATTTTCTTCGAAATCATCAATTTTCCCGCCAAGAATAATTCCTCTTACTTCCGCAAGATTAAAACTTCCGATTGAATTTACAAGGTCTTTATTAATATTTGTCGCTTTATTGAAGCATTTATTGCATAAAATACTGCCGTCCGACAGTTTATTTTCGCCCAAAAGCGTATCCATAGACGTTAAGGGTGTTCCGCACAATGCGCAAATGATATCCATCTGGTTTTTGGTTTAATAGTTTTTAAATTATATCAAACGGAAAGTAAATTCCATAAGAATAATCCAAATTACGAATTTGTGTTTAATTTTTACCTGAATGAAAGACTTATTTAAGTTTTTCAAGAAGTTTCTGCTTCTGCTCTGCAAATTCTTCTTCCGTTAAAACTCCGCTTTCTTTCAATCTTCCTAATTGTTCCAATTGATCTAAAACTGTAGGTTCACTTTTAGACTGAAAAGCTTCTTTAGGTTGAGCCATAAAATTTCTTACTTTTTCGCAAAACAGTTCTGCATAATACTTTCCTACTCCGTCAATCTCAAGAATATTTTCCGAAATATGAATATCTATTGAAGCCAGCATAAACTCTTTTTCATACTGAATGGAACTGACTTTATCATAAGAAAAATCTTCAACTTTTAATCCGTACATGAATTCTTTATCAACAAAAATTAACCTTCTGTCGGTAGCCACCAAAATAATGTGGTGTTTGGTTGTTTTGTTTCTGCCTTCAACGAGATAAACTATTTTTTCGTCTCTCGAAAGAATTTCCGGTAACTCGCGGATTTCTTTTCTGGCAAAAATTGTAGGATTGATGTCTAGCTTTTCTAGTTCGTCTTTTATTTCGTCAAGTCTTGATTTTTCGCTCATTGGTTTTGTTTTAAAATAATTTTATGAACCTAAATTACTATTTTCCTCAAATATAATTGAATTCAACTTAATTTTTTGATTTTTCAGATGGAATAACAACCGAAGTATACAGACAGTAAAGTTCCCAGCCTAATGATCCGTACAGAGATTTCCCTTGTTCCGTTGCAACCAAAAAGTTCTTGGAAACACCTTTCGATAAAGCTATTTTTTCAAGCTCTTTCATTAAAAAAGTGGCAAGACCTTTTCTTTTATGATTAATTTCAGTTGAAATCCGATCATAAACAGCCAAATCATCAACAATAACAACCCTGCCTATTGAAGCCAGTTCATTGTCTTTAGTAACAATTTTAACAACAAAAGTTGAATTATATTCTTCTAATTCTAAACTATAAGCATCATGTAAAATAGCATTAGAAAAATTCATCGGGCTTACACATGACATCATATAACCTTGTGGCTGCTCCTTCCATTTTTCGGAAACTTTATCTTTAAAATCATCAAAAGAAGCACAAACTTTTAGAAAAACCCAAGGCTCTTCAATTGAATTTGCTAATTGAAAAAAATCGTCATTAAGTTCTGCAAAAACATAACGGGCTTTTTGTTTTTCATCATTAACATCTACTTTAAAGCCAGATTTATATTGAAACGGCAAAGGCAGATCTCTTGATAAAGACCAGCCTTTTAACCATTTTTCTATGATGTCTTTGGAGACTTTTTTTTGCATTTCATTAATTACCTAAGAACTCATCCAAAGAAACCGTTTTCTGTTCTCCGGCTGCAAGATCTTTAAAAGTAACTGTTCCGTTTTTAAGTTCTTCTTCACCTAAGAAAACAAGGTTTTTAATTCCTTTCTTTTCTGCGTAGGTGAATTGTTTTCCGATTTTTGCATTCTCGGGATATAATTCTGCTGAAATCCCTTTTTCTCTTAACTGCATAATTAGTTTTAAAGCTTCCAAAGTTTCTTCACCTCCGAAATTGGCAAATAAATATTCAACTTTGGACGTTGCTTCTTCAGGGAAAAGCCCTAGTTCTTCTACGACAAGATAAATTCTGTCAAGTCCAAAAGAAATTCCGATTCCGGGGATATTTTTCACTCCGAAAACTTCAGTAAGATTGTCATATCTTCCGCCACCGCCGATTGAACCCATCTGAACTTCGTCAGCTTTCACCTCGAAAATAGCTCCTGTATAATAATCTAATCCTCTCGCCAACGTAATATCAAAAACAAGATTTTGAATATCAACGCCAAGACTTATGGATTGGGTTAAAACAAATTCCAATTCTTCAACACCTTTTGTTCCTACTTCATTTCCAACGAATTTCTCTTTTAATTGAAGAAGATTTTCCAACGCATCATCGGACTGTGTGAATAGGAAATCTAATTTATCAATTGATTCCTGAGAAATTTCTCCTTCTAATAATTCTTTAACAACGCCTTCCTTTCCAATTTTATCAAGCTTATCAAGAGCTACAGTGAAATCAATTAATTTATCTGTAATTCCAGCATATTCTGCTAAACCGGAAAGAATTTTTCTGTTGTTTAAATGAATCGTCACTGGAACTTTTAAGTCCGCAAAAGATTTTAAATATAACTGAACCAAATCTACTTCCTGAAAAAGGCTTTCACTTCCTACAACGTCTGCATCGCACTGATAAAACTCTCTAAATCTCCCCTTTTGAGGACGATCTGCTCTCCAAACCGGTTGTATTTGGTAACGTTTGTAAGGGAAAGTTAGTTTCCCATGATTCATTGCTACGAATCTTGCAAAAGGCACGGTAAGGTCATAACGAAGGGCTTTATCTGTAAGATTTTCTGAATTAAATGGTTTCTCCAAAGCTCTTTGAAAATCAGTAAGCATTTGAGATTTTTTTTCATCTTTCGCTTCATTTATACTTGAGTTCATGATTTTAAAAATCAAACGATCTCCTTCTTCTCCATATTTCCCTGTCAATGTTGAAAGATTTTCGAAGCTTGGCGTTTCCAATGGCTGGAATCCAAATAATTCGAAGTTTTTCTGTAAAATATTAATGATATATTTTCTTCTTGAAACTTCTTCTGCTGTAAAATCTCTCGTCCCTTTTGCTAAACTTGGCTTCATTTTTATAATTGATAAATGATGATTAATAATTGATATAGTTGCAAAAATAAGGAATTGAAAGGACTTTTTAAACTCAATAAAAAAAGTCGAAGAATGAATCCTCCGACTTCTCATTTTTATTTTCATCATTTGTGTTCTAGTGATCTATGAAAAAATCAGATATTTTCAAGGATTTCTAATATTTCTTCACCATAATTTTCAATTTTATGCTTTCCGAAACCTTTGATCTCCAGCAATTCTTCTTTTTTGGCGGGTTTATATTTAGCTACAGACATCAATTCTTTATTGGTGGCAATAAAATAAGAAGGAAGATTTTGTTCTTTTGCTTTTTCTGAGCGCCATAATTTTAAGGCATTTAAAATCTTTTCTTCATCATAATTAAGCGTATCATCTTCAAGAGAATATTTTGCTGTTTTATTTTCTTTTACAGTATTTGAAGGTTCTTTCAGTCTTAATTCTTCAAAATATAAAACAACAGACCAATAATTTTCATCGTGTACAAATGCGGTTTCCACTTTAATAATTTCGTGAGATTCCAGAAAGCGGTCAAGCATTTCCTGATCCTGATAAAGAAATTCTTCTGGCAATCTTATTTTAAAAACTTTTACTTTCATCATTTGTGTTTTTAGAATTATTTACTTCCTAAAAGTAAGATCTCATCAACACGGATCTCTGTTATATATTTTTTCACACCGTCTTTATCGTCGTAAGATCTGTACGTTAATTTTCCTTCAACAGCAATCTCCTTTCCTTTTGAAACATATTTTTGAAAAATCTCAGTAATTTTCCCGAAGAATACCAAATTGTGCCATTGAGTTTCTTCTACTTTTTCACCTTTTGCGTTGGTGTAATGATCGTTTGTAGCCAACGATACAGTTCCTTTTACAGCACCACTGTCGAAATTTACAACTTCTACTTCTTTTCCTGTGTAGCCTATTAATTTTACTTTGTTTCTTAGTGACATACTATATATTTTTAAAATTAATGATTCAGATAAGAGACGTTCACTGTTTTCTCAAATCTCTGTGGCAAAGGTTGTTGAATTTGAAAACCAGAATCGGTATAAAACTATTTAAATTCGTTTGTAGTCGTTTACAATCGGATAAAGGAAAAAGAATTAATCACAAAAAACCGCCTAAAATAGACGGTTTTCGTATCGTGAAAATGTATTTACTTAATAAAATTTCAATTATACAAAAAGAGGGAATTTTTTGTATAATTTCTTGCTTTCTTTGTGTTATTAGAATCTATTGATTTTTAATTATAAACAATTTCATTGATTACTTACTTTAATAGTATTAATGAAAAGCTATTTTGTCCGGCATTAACTCGGGTAACATTTGATGTACATCCTCCGCCATTACGCACAAGCATATAATAAGTTCCTGCCTGCAGGTAACCTACATTAGCAGAATAAATGAAATCATAAATAGTTCCGCTCGCAAAATGAGCATCCTGCTGAACATAGGGTTGATTAGCAGCAACAGTAGTACTGGTTGACAGATTATAGGCAATATACACCCCGCAACCAGCAGGAGTTTTATCTGTAAGTAACTTAGGACTTATAAGATAATATCCGGGAATTGTTACTGTAGCAACAGAACCTACCCAAGCATAACTCGTTCCTATATTAACCGAACCCCCAGTTGTTGAATTAATTACAACAGGAGGTGAGGAATTTTGCCAGGTTCCTACTCCATTATTATCTGATACCAAAAGTTTTCCGTTACCTTCTGTTCCGTTTACAATTCTTAGGGCTCCGTTTGTACTATTATTTATGTGTAGTTTGGATGTTGGAGAATTGGTTCCTACTCCTACATTTCCATTAGATATTACTGTAAAATCATTTAATTGCTGGATCGCAGTTGGCAATCCTGTTGATGGATTATCTTTAGCTGCATCAATAGTAAACTGACCTTGTGGATTGGAAGTATGAATACCAGTCTGGGAAAAGGCACATCCTGATAAAAAGAACATTAAGAAAATAATATTTTTTTTCGCTTGTATTTTTTTTCGCTTATTTTTATGAATCATAGGTAGCAAGTTATTTTAATAATGTAAGGGTAAAACTGTTCTGACCGGCATTAAGCCTAGTCGTATTCGAAGTACAACCTCCACTGTAACGCACAAACATATAATATGTTCCTGCTTCCAACAAAGCAACATTGGTAGAATAAATAAAATCTGTAACGGTACCCGGTGCAAAGTGGGAATCCTGAAGTGGGAATGCCGGATTTAAAATACCTGTAGAGCTTTTGCTTAAATTATACGCAATAAAATTTCCGCAGTTTGCAGGAGTTTTATCTGTAATTAAACGAGGACTTATAAGATAATATCCTGGGATAGTAACCGTTGCAGAAGAACCTATCCAAGTGAAAGCAACAGCCAGCGGCACCTGAGTTCCCGTGGTAGAAGTAACAATAACTGCCGGACTTGAATCCTGCCAAGTTCCAACTCCATTTGCATCAGAAACAAGGATTTTACCATTTGCCTGCGTACCGTCTGTCAATTTAAAGTCACCATTTATATGAACTTTATTGGTTGGGGAATTCGTTCCGATACCTACATTTCCTGTAGATGTTACGGTAAAATCATTTAATTGTTGAGCAGCGTTGGGAGCTCCTGTTGCAGGATTATCTTTAGCTGCATCAATAGTAAATTGGCCTTGAGGATTAGAAGTATTAATGCCAACTTGGGAATAATAAAATGTAGAGAACAAAACTGTAACTAAAAGTATTGTTTTTTTCATGTTTGAATTGAAATTAAGTTTGATTATTAGTAATTAAGGGGAAAAATTCATTAGAATATTTCAAAATTTATTGAAATATCGCCAAAGGTAAATCAATTAACATTACAATTACTAATTTTAAAGCTTTTTAATATAAATAAATTGTTAATTTTATAAATATTAACGAAAAATTTAAATCAATAACACAATTATTAAATAAAATTTATATTTTATTATTACATTAATAAAAAGTATCAAAAATATTTTCTCTAAATCTCTTCACAGTCGTTTGAAAACGGATAATTACGTATCTTTGAATATCTATGAAGAAAACAATAAAAAGAACATTCAGAGTTTCAAAATATGTGATCTATAAAGAAACACTGGTTGATTATAAGGAACATATCTGGTCGTTTTTAGGTGCATTTTTTGGAATTGGGCTTATTGCATTTATCCAATCTCATCAGCTTTTACAAGCCGAGAATGTGTTTTTGATCGGTTCTTTTGGAGCCTCAAGTGTATTGATTTATGGAGCTATTCAAAGTCCGTTGGCACAACCTAGAAATTTAATTGGAGGTCATGTACTTTCTGCTTTGGTAGGCGTTACCGTTTATAAAATTGTTCCCGATATAATTTGGTTATCCGCTCCATTAGCGGTTGCATTTTCCATCATATTAATGCAATACACGAAAACACTGCATCCTCCGGGTGGCGCAACAGCCTTGATTGCAGTGAGTTCAACAGGAAAAATCCCTGAATTAGGCTATTGGTATGTGATTTCTCCCGTTTTGTCGGGATGTATTATACTGTTGATCGTTGCTCTGTTTTTCAACAATCTCACTCCAAACAGAAGCTACCCTACTCACAACAGATTTATAAGATTATTGAGAAAAAAACAAACACACAGAATGAAAAAGTAAAAAATTATGGATTGTCTAGAATGTGGCGAAAAAATTATTGGCCGGTCTGATAAAAAATTCTGCAACGACGCCTGCCGAAACGCCTACAACAATAAGCAGAATAAAGATTCAAATAATTTCATGCGAAACGTGAATAATAAGCTTCGTAAAAATTATAGAATCTTGGGTGAACTCAATATCGACGGTAAAACTAAAGTTCCTAAATCTAAATTAAATGGCTTGGGTTTTGATTTTGATTATTTTACCAATTTTAAAGTCTATAAAAATGGTTCCGAGTACAAATTTATCTATGATTACGGCTATAAATTGTTAGAAGATGATTTTGTTTTGATTGTAAAAGATCAAGCATAATCTGTATTAAACTTAAATTTAATTATTATGAAAGAAGTTGTTTTGATCACCGGAGCCAATGGAATGGTTGCCCAGGAACTATCCAAAAAGCTTGAAAAAGAATATTCTGTACGATTTTTAACCCGAAAAAAACAACGTGACAACGACTTTGAATGGGATATAAGAAATGGAACAATCGATGAATCTGCCTTTGAAAATATTTCTCACATCATTCATTTAGCCGGAGCTAATATTTCTGAAAAACGTTGGACTGATGAGCGAAAAAAAGAATTAATTTCAAGCCGTGTAGATTCTGCAAAATTGCTTTTAGATACTTTAATGAAGAAAAATATTAAACTTAAATCTTTCATTTCAGCTTCAGGAATTAATTATTATGGAACTATAACAACGGAAAAAATTTATACTGAAGACGATTCTTCCGGAAATGACTTTCTAAGTGAAGTTGTTGTGCTTTGGGAAAGATCTGCAGATGATTTTAAAGAACAAAATTTAGCAGAAAGAGTTGTGAAAATCCGCACAGCGGTTGTGCTTTCAGAAAAAGAAGGAGCTTTAAAAAAGATGTTACCAACAATAAATTTAGGAATTGGTTCACCTCTTGGAAGCGGAAAACAATATATGCCTTGGATTCATGTGAAGGATATTTGCTCTATTTATGAATTTGCTTTAAAAAATTCAAATATAGAAGGCGCTTATAATGCGAATTCGCCACAACATACAACAAACGAAAATTTAACTATAAAAATCGCCGAAGTCGTTAAAAAACCACTGTTTATGCCAAATGTTCCGAGTTTTGTTTTAAAACTGATATTTGGAGAATTGGCAGACGCTTTGCTGGAAGGTTCACGAGCATCTTCACAAAAAATTCAGAATGCAGGATTTCAGTTTGAATTCCCTGATTTAAAATTAGCTTTAGAGGATTTACTCAATAAGAAATAAATTAAAATAAAAATTACAAAATATATGAAACTGCTATTTTCATTAAGCCTTTGTTTATCAATATCAATGACAACTTTTGCTCAAAAAAAGGAAACTTTAAGCTCAAAGGATAAGGCAATTGTTGAACATTTTAAAAATGATTACAAAAAGAAAAACTATAAAAAATTTGAAGGTAAAATAATCGTAAAGGATAATCTTGTTCAGTTTGATGACAAGGTTATTAATTACAATAAATCTGACAAAACCACCAAATTATTTTTGCAGGAAGGCCTTATTTATCCTCAGCTTTTGACCGATTATCAGATGGAAAAATTTCTTGATGAAACAACAGATAAAAGCCAGAAAAGATTTTTAAAACTTCAAAAAGATCCTCGTGCTTCTTTTGATGTGAATAACATGAGAATCAATTCTTCTGACGAACTTGTTTCACTAAGTACAGATCCAAAAATCAAGAGATTTAAGCTTGTATGCAACGATAATAAAATTCCGGGAACACCTATTTATATCATTGAATTAACCAATAAAGGCGCGACAAAAGACACTTCTTCTGAAGAATTTATTAAAAACTCAAAACTAACTTATCTTCAACAATTATAGTTGAAAATTAATTATTGATATAAGTTTAAAATTTTAATACAGAACAAAATCCTAATGCAAAATAGCAAAGTAAAGATCCTAAAAACAGAAATTTTATCAGACAACTGGTATACTTTAAATAAAATCACCTACGAAAAAATAAGCAGTAACGGTTCCGTACAAACTCAAAGCAGAGAAGCTTACGACAGAGGAAATGGCGCGACAATTCTCTTGTATAATCAAGATTTGAAAACCGTTATTTTGACGAGACAATTCCGTTTACCGACTTATATCAACGGAAATTCGGAAGGAATGCTTATTGAAACATGCGCCGGATTATTGGATAACGACAATCCCGAAGAATGCATCAAGAGGGAAACTGAAGAAGAAACCGGCTACAAGATCTCAAAAGTTGAAAAGGTTTTTGAATCTTACATGTCGCCAGGTTCCGTAACTGAAATTCTTCATTTCTTCATCGCCGAATATTCTAAGGAAATGAAAACAACTGATGGTGGCGGATTGGAAGAGGAAGGAGAAGATATTGAGGTTTTAGAGCTTTCTTTTGAAGATGCACTTGCGATGATTGATTCAGGTGAAATCAAGGATGCGAAGACGATTATGTTGTTGCAGCATGTGAGGGTGAAAAATATTATGTAAAATTTAATTTTAGCATAAAATTAATGACCAAGTTTTCAAAAAGAAATATAATATTTGTTCTGTGCTTTATTGTTATATTCTCTCTACAAGATTTTATATTAAAGCCTATCATAAAAGAAAAATATCTGTATGATGATTTAAAAGATTTTAAAAATTATTCTTGGAAATATACAGTTTCAATTATTGTATTAATTGCTACAATTATTATTTTTAGAATAAGAAAATCGCTTAAAGCATATCAGATTCCTGTAATTATTCTAGCTTTTATGTTCTTTGGAACTAGTTTTTATTTCGGAGTACATAATCTTATTGATAATACAATACTTTACATAAATTCAATAACTGAAGGGTCAAGAATTGTAAAAACTTATAATGTAATTAGCCATAAAGAGAATAAAACTTTTTGGCTAAATAATAAAGACTCTGTTCATGAGAGAAATGATTTAGAAAACATTAATAAAAGTAGAACCAAAAATGGTTTAAAATCTATTTTTGAATATCAAAATAATGACACTATTAGAGTAAGCTTTAATAAAGGTCTAATAAACGTTAATTATCTTGAATAATTTTTTCTAAATCTAAAAACAAAAAAATAGTGTTCAATCCAACCCGAAGAAACCGAAATATAGGAACCGAAAACCAAGGTTTTGGACAAAATAATAAGCTCAAAATTTCTACACCTTACGGAACTTTATTATCTTTTTATGAAAGAATTGAAAGGTATCAAAAGGAAATTAGAGTTATTAATGATCATGAATTTTTATTTGTAGTTGAAGAAACTCGTGAAAATTCAATGCATTCATGCTCTGTTAATGATTTGGTTAAAATTATTCAGCACATTACATCTGAAGATTATGGAGATTTAAAATTTATCATTTTAAGACAGTCTAAAAGAAAAGAAGAACTCATTTCTTCGGTGTGGGGAAGATTGGTTTATAGTTATGAATTTGAAAATGAATACTTCCCTGCCATTATTTTAGATACGATTGATTTAAATAAAAAAATAATCTGGCCAAGAAAACAAAGCATTGAAGATCAAAAAGAGTTTGAAAGACTTAAACAGGACGGACATATTTTCAGTGAAAACAAAAGAGAATTCATAGCTGATTTAAAACCTAACCCTTCAAGAAATACACAGCTTTACAGAACTTTACTACATGAATTTGGGCATTATGTTCATTACTTGGAAATAGTTGAAAGACCAGGAAATGAAGATGAAGAACATGAACTAAAAGAAGCAAGAGACGATTTTTATTTCAGTCTTCCAAAAGTTGAAAAAGAAAAATTTGCACATAAATATGCTGATAATTTGAAAGCTAAACTTATTCAAGAAAAAATAATCCCTTTTGAATATCTATAAATTCATATCAGCTATTGCACTTTTCATATTTAGTATTGTTATGCTAAATACCATTTCTCAATACACAACTTTTGAAAAAAATATTGGCTTCTTACAATTTAAACAGGATGTTGTAAATAATAAATATTGGCTGTTATTTTTTTACATTCATATTTTTTCAATAATATTTTGTCTTTTGGCTGGTTTAACACAGTTTTCAAATCATTTTTTGACTGAAAATCGTAAACTTCATAAAATAATTGGTAAAATATATGTATACAATATTCTAATCATTAATTTTCCTGCCTGTTTTGTGCTTTCAATATTTTCAAATGGAGGAATTATAGGAATTACAGGATTTTTATTGCAAAATTTTCTCTGGGCGTATTTCACTATCCTTGCCGTAATTTATATTAAAAAAGGAAATATCGACAAACATAGAATTTTTATGATTTTAAGTTATTCAATAACAACAACAGCAATAACTTTTAGAATTATAAAAAATCTGGTTTATCAGGAGAATCTTTTTTCCTATCAGCTATTTTATGGGATTAATGTTTGGATTTCGTTATTTATCAATCTATCAGTTGCTTATATTATAATCATCAAAAATAAATCAATAACCTTATCTCCCAATAGTAACAGTATTAATAAGAATAAAAAAAGTAATCGCCATCAGAATTACCAATGAAATAAGAAAAACAGAAGCATCTAAAACTGCTGAATACTTTGTGTTTTTTGTATACATCCTAAGATATTTCATTGCTAAATAAGCAAGACCAACATTAATTACTAAAATAAATAAGAGAAATAATAAAATCATCGGTTTTAATTTATCTCAAAACTATTAATTTTTAATTTATAAATGACCAAAAAATCATGCAAATTCAAAACATCGACCACATCGTATTAACCGTAGCTAATATTGAAAAAACAATCGAATTCTACACTCGTATTCTAGGATTTCAATTGGTAACTTTCGGAGACAACAGAAAGGCACTGACTTTCGGAAATCAAAAAATCAATCTTCATCAAAAAGGTCATGAGTTTGAACCCAAAGCCAAACATCCAACCGCTGGTTCTGCAGATCTTTGTTTTATTTCAGCAACTGATATTCATAATGTTTTAGAAGAATTAAAACAGAAAAATATAGAAATTATAGAGGGAATTGTTGACAGAACAGGCGCATTGGGGAAAATAAAATCTGTATATTTCCGCGATCCTGATCAAAATTTAATTGAAATCAGCAATTATTTAAGTTAAATCATTCTAAATATACACATTAAGTAAAAGATGATTAAAAAATGCCTAATTTCGTATGCATAACTTAGTAATAAACACGTAATGCAACTTGATGAAAAAATTTTATCTACTATACTCACTGATTTTGAACAAGAAAAATTCGGTCCTAAAGAACTCCTGATTGAAGAAGGCAAAATCGCCCGAAAATTTTATTATATTGAAAAAGGAGTGACGAGAGGCTGGCTCAATAATGACGGAAAAGAAATTACTTTTCAATTCATGTTTGAAGGCGCTTTTATCTCATCTTGGGAAAGTCTTTTTTACAGTTTGCCGAGCCTTTACAATATAGAAACAATAGAACCTGTAACTGTTTACAGCGCTTCTCTTGAGGATTTCAGACAGAAAATGGAACATCATCCCCACATTAAAGATTTTTACTATAATAACCTCCAGCAAAGACTTTTAAAGTATCAAAAATTATTTATTTCCAGAATAAAAGATACTCCGGAAGAGCGATACAATCAATTATTTGAACAATCTCCAGAGATTATCCGCAGGATTCCACAGCATTATATTGCTTCTTATCTGGGAATTACTTCTGTTTCTTTGAGTAGGATTAGAAGTCGGAGATAATTTAAGAATTATTCAAATTTTAGATATTCACCCCATAAATATTCTTCACTTCCGCCATCACAAAAGTGCTGTGCGTACTTCCGATAGAATCTACAGAGCCCAATTTATTGAACACAAAATCCTGATAATGCTTCATATCTCGTACCTGAACTTTTAGGAGAAAATCAAAATCCCCGGAAATATTATAACATTCAGCTACTTCGTCAATCTGTAGAATATCTTTCACAAATTCATTTCCTACAGAACGGTCGTGAATTTTTAGTTTGACCTGACAAAAAACGGTAAATCCACGGTTCAGCTTTTCTGCTTCCAAAACGGCTGCATAATGTTTAATATAACCTTCTTGTTCGAGTCTTTTCACTCGTTCAAAAACAGGTGATGGTGAAAGATTGACTTCTTTAGCCAACTCTTTTACGGTCAATTTTGCATTTTTTTGAAGAATTCTTAACAGTTGAAGATCCTTTTCATCCAGTCTTTCCACAGAATAATATTCTTTTTTTGATTATATTTTTCAAATTTAAAGAATAAATATCTTTTTAAATTAATTTAAACAAAACATTATACTTAATATTTAACATTAAGCCAATCAATTCACTTTAATCAATATCTTTGAACTCTATTTTGTTCTTTAACATACTTCATCAAACGGAAAAGGTTTTACTTAAGGTAAATTAATAGGGAATCGTGTGAAAATCACGAACTGTCGCGCAACTGTAAGTAATATACAAAGGTTTTTGTCCAAGTAGATCCACTGTGCAAACGGGAAGGATGACAAAAGCTGTTACAAGTCAGGAGACCTGCCTGTTCCGAATTGACAATGCTTTCGCGGTTTGAAGCTTTTGGGTCATACAGATGATACTTTTGAACGTATTTTGGTTTGAAATTTTAGATTAAATTGATTTTAATTTTTTAAACGCAAAGATTTTTTTATTAAGACTTCTTATTTTTAGGGAGCAAAGATTTGCGACTTTGTCGCTGACGAAGCTTATGTTTTATACGCCCGCTTCTTGAAATCAATTTATTGATTCTTCTTTGCCCGCTTAAATAATATAGAAAATTGAATTAAAACTTTGCGTCAAAAAAAATAAAAAATGTTAAGCCAATTCTTTTATTTAAAGAAAAAATTACGCTCTCACTGTATCTACTCTATTCCATAAACTCTTTTCCTCTACAGCATTTCGAAGTGTCTGAAGAACTTTTAAAATCAAATTTAATTTAAAAGTTTAAAAGAAATGCAAACACACTTACTAGGCTATCCGCGAATTGGTAGCAACAGAGAACTTAAAAAAGCTTGTGAAAACTATTGGTCGGGCAAGATCCCTTTAAACGAATTGTTGGAAGTTGGTAAAACCATCACTCACCAAAATTGGAAATTACAGCAGGAAGCTGGAATCGATCTTATTCCCTGCAACGACTTTTCATATTATGATCAGGTTTTGGATATGACGTTGACGGTTGGAGCAATTCCGGAGCGTTATCATGAAATTGCCTTCAAAAAGTCTGAACTGGATGTTTATTTTGCCATGGCAAGAGGTTTCCAGAAAGATGGTTTGGATATCACCGCCATGGAAATGACCAAATGGTTTGATACTAATTATCACTACATTGTTCCTGAATTTCAGAAAAACCAGGAGTTTAAACTATTCTCCAATAAAATCATCCAGGAATTCATCAGCGCAAAACAAGCAGGAATCAATGCAAAGCCTGTGATTATCGGTCTGCTGACCTATTTATTGCTTGGAAAAGAAAAAGAAGAAGGTTTTGATAAACTGGATTTAGCACAAAGCTTACTTCCTGTTTATATTCAAATTTTAAAAGAATTAGAAAATCACGGTGCAGAATATATTCAGTTTGATGAGCCGTTTTTAGCTTTAGATTTAAATGAAAAAGCAAAAGAAACGTATCTGTTTATTTATGCTGAAATTAGAAAACAATTCCCGAATTTAAAGTTTATTATTGCAACCTATTTTGATGGATTAAAGGATAATCTTTCATTAGCAACTACCCTTCCTGTAGATATTTTGCATATTGATTTGGTTCGTTCTCCAGAACAATTGGATGAAGTTTTAAATAATATTCCAACAACTTTAAGCCTTTCTTTAGGAATTGTTGACGGTAGAAATATATGGAAAAACGACTTCCAAAACTCATTAAATATCATTAAAACTTCCATTCAAAAAATTGGTTCGGAAAGAGTTTTTATTGCACCGTCTTGTTCATTGCTCCACTCTCCTTTTGATCTTGATTATGAGAAAAACGAAGATATTTTATCCCCTGAAATCAAACAATGGCTGGCTTTTGCGAAACAGAAAGTTTATGAAATTGTTAATTTACAAAAATTAGCCTCAGAAAATCCGGATTACAATGTTTTACAAGTTTTAGCTGAAAATAAAAAGGCCATTGAAAACCGTAAAACCTCAACATTAATTCACAATCAAGACGTAAAAAACCGTGTTGATGTAACGACTGAAGAAGATGCACAGAGGAATTCTCCGTTCAATATCAGGAAAGAAACACAGCAAGAAGTTTTGCAACTTCCTTTGTTCCCAACGACAACAATTGGCTCGTTTCCACAGACGAAAGAAGTGAGAACTTGGAGAGCAAAATTCAAAAAAGGAGAATTAAATGCCGAACAATACGATACTTTATTGAAACAGGAAACCGAAAGAACGATCCGTTGGCAGGAAGAAATCGGGATCGATGTCTTGGTTCACGGAGAGTTTGAGCGAAACGATATGGTGGAATATTTCGGGGAACAGTTGGCCGGATTTGCTTTTACTCAAAACGGTTGGGTTCAGAGTTATGGAAGTCGATGCGTAAAACCGCCAGTAATTTTTGGAGACGTTCACAGACCGAATCCAATGACGGTTTATTGGTCGGAATATGCGCAATCTCTAACTCAAAAATGGGTAAAAGGAATGTTGACGGGATCTGTCACGATTCTTCAATGGTCTTTTGTGCGTGACGATCAACCTCGTTCATTGACTTGCAAACAGATTGCTTTGGCAATTCGTGACGAAGTAAATGATTTGGAAAAAGCAGGAGTCAGAATTATCCAAATTGATGAACCGGCAATTCGTGAAGGTCTTCCGTTGAGAAAATCTGACTGGCAGAATTACCTGAAATGGGCAGTTGAAGCCTTTAGAATTTCGGCAAGCGGCGTGGAAGATGCAACGCAAATTCATACGCATATGTGTTATTCTGAATTTAATGACATCATTCAAAATATCGCCGATATGGATGCCGATGTGATCACCATTGAATGCTCCAGAAGTCAGATGGAATTGTTGAATGCTTTTGCAGATTTCAAGTATCCGAACGAGATTGGGCCGGGAGTTTATGATATTCACTCACCGAGAGTTCCGTCCAAAGAGGAAATGGTAGAATTGCTGAAAAAAGCACAAGCCGTAATTCCGGCAAAACAACTTTGGGTGAATCCCGATTGTGGTTTGAAAACCCGTCATTGGGATGAAACGGAAAAGGCGCTGATTGCGATGGTGGAGGCTTCGAGGGAAATGAGTGGGGTGTTTGCTTTGCAGACGCTTTAAATTATTGATATTTGTTTTTTCAGGAGCCTTTTGGGGCTCCTGTTTTATTTTTGTTTATTAGCAAGACTTTTCAAATAAAAATTATACTTTTGAAAATAAAATTAAAAACTATTAACTATGGCAAATAAATATGTGAATTTTGTATCTGATGAGCATTTATTAGAGTGCGTCAAAAATCTTCATAATTCGTATTTAAAAGCTAAAAATAATATTTCTAAAAAAACTTTCTACAAAAATAAAGTTGATTCTATAAAATTGACTTTTGATTCCAAATTCAATGATATAAGTGAAGAAGATTTAATTCAATCAGAAATTTTACGACAAGTTGATAAATCAATAAACAATTCAATTGGAACTTTTCATGAACAAGTTTTAGGTGGAATAAAAGGCTACGAAAGAGGAGATAAGAGTAGTTATGATATAAAGGCAACTGATAATAGCCTGTTTGCTGATATTAAAAATAAACATAATACTATTAGTGCTGGAGCACAATTAGAATTATTTAATAGCCTAGCATCTTTTGCTGACAAGCATAAAAATGCAAATTGTTACTGGGTTCAAATTTTAGCGACAAAATCATTTATTAAAAAATGGCAAGGAGAAATTAAAAGCACATATAAATCTCATCCTAGAGTTTTTAAAATCTCTGGTGATCAATTTTATTCACTTCTTTCCGGTCAAGAAGACGCCTTGTTACAGTTATACAAAAATTTACCATTAGTTATTTCAGATCACTTAAAATCTATTGAACAAGAAGATTTAATTAAAGAAAATTCGGCTTTAGAAGAAATTACTTCCGAAACCGAAAAATCCAACAGATCAATTTTAAACCAAATAACTTTTGAAAATTATAGTTATTATTTAGGTTTTGATAAATTATAATAAGAATTCAAAAATTTAATAATAGAATATCCTACCTCTTTTCCTAAATTCACAGGAACTGCATTGCCTATTTGCTTATATTGTTGAGCTATAGAGCCTGCAAATTCCCAATCATCAGGAAATGTTTGAATTCTGGCATATTCACGAACTGTAAAAGGACGTGTTTCATCCGGATGACATCTTTCTGTCTGCTTTTGTGCAGGGCTACAAGTTAGAGTTAAACTAGGTTCATCCCAGCCAATTCTTCTTGCCATTCCCGTTTTTCCTCCGCCTAAATAAAAACTTCCTCCCATATATTCTTTTTGAATTTCAAGAGGTAGATCTCTCCAATATCCTTTCGGTGGTACTAAATCTAAAACATCTTTTTTACTTTTAGGATAGGTTGCACCATTTGAAACAGGAACATCACAATTAAATAATTCTCCTTTTTTTAATGCATCTTTTAAGTTATAGATTTTAGAATAAGGTTGAGGATAGTTAAAATTTACATTAATATCTTTTCTAATACCAACCAAAATAAGACGTTCTCTTTTTTGAGGAACTTTAAAATCAATAGCTCTTAAAACTTCCACTGGAACTACATTATATCCAATTTCATCTAAGATAGAAATCATTCCTCGTAAAGTATTTCCATTATCATGACTTAAAAGTCCCTTTACATTTTCACCAATACATATAGGGGGATTAACTTCTTGAACAGCTCTTGCAAACTCATAAAAAAGAGTACCTCTTGCATCTTCTAAACCTAATCTTTTTCCTGCATAACTAAAAGCCTGACAAGGAAATCCACCAGTTACAACATCTATTTTACCATTATAATCTGTAAAACTAAAGTTTTTAATATCTCCTTCAAGTACTTTCCAATGTGGCCTGTTTTTTCTTAAAGTTTGACAGGCAAATTTATCTATTTCGTTTAATGCTTTACATTTTAAACCAGCTTTTTCAAGTCCTATTGCTAAACCGCCAGCTCCTGCAAAAAGCTCTAAAACCTTATATTCATTTTGAGGTTCTATAAAATTATCAACTATTTCAGAATCATCTTCTGAAAAATTGAAAGATAAATTCTCTATATCTTTTTTATGATACTTTCTATATTTACTCATTGGTTCTCTCACGGCAACCAACTTACCTTCATCATCCCACCTTCTCAATGTTTTTGTACTTTTATTTAAAATTTCTGCAGCTTCAGATATCGTATAATATTCTTTAATAACCATATTGGACAACGTTAGACATTGGTTACAAATTTATTTGAAAATTTCTCAATTTGCAATAATGATTATTAAGAAAAAAAAGTCTAAATTAAAACAGAGCATTTTTAATACGCCATTAATCCACCAAATAAATTAATACTGAATAACTTACGATTTTTAAAATAAAAAAGCTTAATTTTGCACCCCGAAATAAGGATTATATAGTATGAAAAGAGTTGGTGAGCACAGAAAGCTTCTTGGGGTTGATAAAACCGTTACGTTGAAAGAATTAAAAACAATTTACAGGAATACGATGAAAGATACGCATCCTGATAAATTTGTGAATGATGAAGCTGGCAAACTGGAAGCTGAAGAAAAAAGCAAATCTATCATTGAAGCGTACCACTTTTTAGTAAGCATCAACGAAGAAACGCAGGAAAAATATAAAGAAGAATATACGGAAACCATCACAAAATCTAATATTCAGGATTTTTATTTGGAGAAATCTATTTTGAAAGTTCAGCATTTGAATGGGAAAATGTTTGAATATATTGGTGTTCCAAGAAATACCTATATCAAAATGGTGAATGCAGATTCTCCAAGCCGTTTCGCAAGAAGACACATCTATGGAAATTTTATCTTTAGAAAGTCTGGTGAAGTGATGGTTGATTAATTTTTCAGCATAAAAAAATAAGAAAAGCTTTCGATTTATTTCGAAAGCTTTTTTGTTGCCCAAAAGATTAATTATATAAGTTCAGGAATAAAATAACATATTATATCATCCTTCGAGGTTCTATACTTATCTTTTGAGGTTCTGAAACCATCTGATGGAGTTCAAGACTCCTCCTTAGTTGTTGCGAACACAAAAATATAGGTATAACAAGCTAAAATTTGAGGTCTAGGATATGAAATTTGAGGTTCCGAACCCCATTTTTTAGGTTGAATGACCTCATCGGATATATCTTTAACGTGTTTACAGGAGTTTACAAGTCCTCAATACATATATTTTAATCCATGAGATTGCTTCTTCGCTTTGCTCATCGCAATGACGAAAAAAAAGCGCACCATTACTGATGCGCTTTTTTGGTTAATTAAGGTTGTTATATTAATCTACGTGTTTCGGGGTGTAACCGTCTTCACTTAGTTCTTTATGTTCGTATTCTGCAACCATTTCAGATTCGTAATCTACTTTTTCACTTTGCCCCATTCTTCTAAGAAGTGAATCAAATAATGAATATACTACAGGAACAATAATCAAGGTTAGGAATAATGACGATGTCAAACCACCGATTACTACCCAAGCCAAACCGTTGTTCATCTCCGCTCCTGCTCCTTTTGCCAATGCAATTGGTAACATCCCGAAGATCATCGCAATAGTTGTCATCAAGATCGGACGAAGACGGGCGTGATTTGCCTGGATCAAAGCGTCGTGAGTATTTGCTCCTGCTGCTTTTCTCATATTGGCAAAATCGACGATCATAATCGCGTTCTTCGCCACCAAACCAATCAACATAATCATCCCCAACATTGTAAAGATATTCAGTGAATTACCTGTCAAAGCAAGGATTACCATTACTCCAATCAATGCTAACGGAATTGAGAACAATACCACAAACGGATAAACAAAACTGTCGTAAAGCGAAACCATCACCAAATAAACCAATACAATAGCCGCCAACAAAGCGATTCCTAAAGTACCCGTTCCTTCATTTTGATTTTCTATATCGCCACCCCATTTGTAATTAACCCCAGCTGGTGTAGTCTTTGGGTTGTCCATAAATTGTTTTGACCACTCTGTAGCAACATCTCCAACGGGACGACCTACAACTTTAGATAATACTTTAACAGAAGGTGTTTTATCTCTACGTTGAAGCAAACTTGGTCCGGAGCTCATATCTACACTTGCAAACTGACTTAGTCTGATCTGTTCTCCTGTGGCATTTGTAAACATTAGGTTTCTTACATCATCAATAGACTTTCTGTTGTTGTCTGCAAAACGGATATTGATGTCATATTCATACTCTCCAGCTCTGTATTTTCCATCTGTATTTCCGTTGAATGCAGTCTGCATAGCCTGTCCAACATTTGAAAGATTAAGACCTAAAGCAGCCATTTTATCTCTGTCTATATTTACTCTTACCTCAGGACTTCCCGTGTCGGTAGACAATTCAGCATCTACAGATCCCGGAACTTTTTTCAGTAATTCCAAAATCCTTGTGGCTTCTTTTGTAGCTGTTGCATTATCTGCAGCCGTCACCACCATTTCGATTGGTGCATTGTCAGCTCCCATCAATCCGATTGGCGCCGTTTTGAATTCAACACCTGTGAATTTTTCTTCCAGTTCTCTTTTGAACTTAGCCGCAAGGATGTCTGTACTTTCCGCTCTTTCAGATTTATCAACAAGATTGACCTGAACTTCTGACTGATAAACAGTAGCTTGCGAAGCCCCCATTCCGGAAGACTGCTGACCAACTGTTGTAATCAGATCTACTACATCTTTATTATTTCTAAGATATTTTTCAACCTCTAAGGTTACCTGATTGGTTTTCTCAACAGTTGCATCTTTAGATAATTCGATTTGAACTAAGAACTGTCCACGGTCCATTTTCGGGAAAAATTCTCCACCAATGAATCCGAAAACAACAAGCATTACCGAAGCTATTAATATAAAAAATGTTACTACAACTGTCATTATTCTTCTCAATCCACTTTTCAGACACCATTCTAATATTCCTGTAATGAAATGAGTGAATTTGTCCAATTGTCTTTCAAACCAAAGGATGAATTTCTCAAATGGATTTTTCCCTGTCAAATGTACCAGCTTTCCAAATCTGGAAGACAACCAAGGAATAATGGTAAATGAAGCCAATAATGAGAACAAAGTTGCAATAACTACCGTAACGCAGAACTGCGCCAAGATATCTGCCACCAAACCGGAACTCATCGCAATTGGTAAGAATACCACGACAATTACCATCGTAATCGCTGTTACCGTAAATCCAATTTCCGAAGCACCATCATAAGCCGCACGGATTCTGCTTTTACCCATTTCCATATGTCGGTAAACGTTTTCCAGAACTACGATTGCATCATCCACAAGAATACCTACAACGAGTGAAAGTCCGAGTAAACTCATCAAGTTCAAAGTATATCCCATCAAATACATTCCGATGAATGTTGCAATCAACGAGATAGGAATAGAAACCATTACGATAAATGCATTTCTGATATTATGAAGGAATAACAACATTACAATTGCTACCAAAATGATCGCTAAAACTAAATCGAAAATCACGTGGTTTGCAGATTCTAGAGTAAAGTCCGTAGAATCATCTACAATAGTCACTTTCACACCTTCAACTTTGTAATTTTTCATTACCTCATCTACCGTTTTTTTGATACTTTCAGAAACCGAAACCGCATTGGCATCAGACTGTTTCTTTACCTGCATCAAAATCGTTGGATTTTGGTTGAATCTCGCTATTTTCTCTACATCTTCCTGCGCATCAAAAACTGTTGCAACATCCGAAAGTCTGATTTGAGCACCATTTTTATTAGAAATTATAAGATTACTCATTTCTTCGATAGACTTATATTTTCCAGATAATCTAATGGTAGATTTAGTCGTTCTAGACTTTAAACTTCCTGTAGGGAAATCAAGGTTTGAAGATAAAATAGCCTGCTGAACATCTCCGATAGAAAGACCGTAACCCTGCAGTTTTTTATCATCAATACTTACCTGGATCTGTCTCTCCTGCCCACCAACAAGGTCAACCTGAGCCACACCGTTTACACGGGAGAATATCGGTTCAATTTTTTTATCTAAAAGGTCATAAAGCTCTTTATTATTAAGTTTATCACTTGAGATACTCATCGTAATAATTGGAAGATCATCCAATGAGAATTTGTTAAGTGAAGGTGCATCTGCATCGTCCGGAAGTTCCGAAAGAATAGCATTTACTTTACGCTGAGCATCATTCAGAGCATAATTTACATCAGCTCCTGTATTTAGCTGAACCATAATCACCGAAAGACTTTCGTATGAAGATGATTCTACTTTCTTTACGTTTTCTAATGAACCTACGGCATCTTCTATCTTTCTGGTTACCGAAGTTTCCACCTCACTTGGCGAAGCTCCCGGGTAAACCGTGGAAATAGTAACCATATTGGTTTCAAATTTCGGAATCAATTCGTACCCCATCATGGTGTAACTCAAGATCCCACCCAACGTAAGTATCGTAAATAATACGATTACTAAGGAGGGTCTTTTAATGGATATTTCTGCTAACTTCATCTGTCTACTTTACGATATTGATTTTAGAACCATTTTCTAAGTTGATCTGTCCGCTGGTAATTACCTGCTCACCACCAGTAAGACCGCTTAAAATCTGTACTTTATCTCCGTAAACTTTTCCGATAGTTACTTTGATAAGTTTAGCAGTTCCGTTTTGAACGATAAATAACTGTCCTGAACTTACTCCATTTACGAAAGCTTCTGCAGGAACGGTTAACATATTTTGAGTTTCGGCACCGTGATTTGTTTTAAACAAAGCTGTTGCGTACATACCTGCTTTTAGGTTTCCTCTGTTCTGAACTTCAATTTCAACAGGGAAATTTAAAGAAGCATCACTTTTAGGAGCAATAAATGTAATTCTACCACTGAAAGAATCTTCCGGTAAAACATTTACATTAATTGGAACTTCCTGACCCAATGCGATTCTTCCGATCTGGCTTTCGTCAACCAAAACAGAAAGTTTTAAGCTGTTAATATTAACAATCTCAAACATTGAGCTTCCTACTGAAACAACTGTTCCAGGCTCAACCATTTTTTTGTTGATTGTTCCGCTGATTCCGGCACGGATGCTTGTATCATTTACTCTAACTCCCTGAGCTTTCAGTGCAGCCTGAGCGTTTTTCAGCTGTAATCTTGAGTTATCAACCTGTTGCTTTGTAACACCTCCTGTTTTAAAGGCGTTTTCGTAACGTTGATTATCAATAACTGCGTTCTGCAAGTTGTTTTGAGCCTGAGAAATATCAACCTCAATTGCATCTCTCTTAATTGTTGCTAAAACCTGACCTGCTCCAACTCTTGAACCTTCTTTTACCAAAACGTTTACGATACGTCCTGAAATCTCAGAAGACTGATTCATTTCTGCTTTTGGAAGAAAAGTTCCGTTTGCGGAGTAATCTGTATCTATATTTTCTCTTGCTACGGTTACAATGTTTACATTGATTTTGTCAACCTGTTTAGCAACTTCCTTTACTTCTGTTTCCTGTTTCTTTTTATTATCAGCAATTTTATATGCCGCTAAACCAACAAGTACAGCTGCCACGATGATATATATTAAAGTTTTTTTCATTATAGTTTATTATGGGTTTTGTAATGTGTTTAATTCGCCTTTAGCCTTAATTAGCTTAATTTCAGCTTGTTTATAATCTAACAAAGCATTTGAGTAGTTCTGTTTTGCCTGCGTTAAAGCATTTTCAGAATCCAGAACTTCAGTAAGTGTCGCTAAACCGTACTGATAGTTAGACTGCGTGTTTTTCTGAACTCTTTCAGCCAAACCTACATTGTCTTTCATGCTTTCGATATTGATTAATGCATTTTCCATATTGGTAATTGCATTTTTATAATCTAAACTTAAGCTTAACTGTGTATTCTGAATATCCACATCAATATCCTGAATATCTATTTCAGCCTGATTGATCTTCGCTTTTGTAGCACCACCCGTGAAAATAGGAATGTTTACATTTAAACCAATCGCTGAATAATCACTCCAAAGAACTCCGTTATTAAGACCGTTTGTAAGAGGGAATTTTGCTCCCTGACCGCCCCAGCCATAATTTGCCACCAAATTTACTGTTGGATACAAATATGCCTCTGTCGCTTTTTTGTTGTATACAAGAAGTTCTCTGTTTTTTTGTAAAACTTTAACCTCTGTACGTTCATCAAGGTTGATATTACTTGCGATCAATTCCGGTTTTGGTTCGATCGTTTTTTCTTCAAGCTCAATATCAGTTCCGATTGGAACTCCCATATAAAACTTCAAAGCATTTTTTGAAAGTTCCACAGAGTTAATCAATGTCTGCTTGTTTGAACCAATATTGGTTAACTGAACGTTTGTACGATCTAGATCGATAGCTTTCGCCAAACCGTTATCAACCAAACTTTTAATAACATTTCTTACTCTTTCAGTGTTTGCGTAGCTTGCTTCTACCGTCTTCAAATTTTCTTCCTGTACAAAAACCTGATAGTAAGCTGTTGCAACATTTTCGATAATCTGTTCGTTCGTCAACTGAGCGTTCAAAACATAGAATTCTCTTGTTGATTTTGCAGCTTTAAGACCAGTGAAAACTCTTTGGTCAAAAATAGCCTGCTGAACCTGTACAGAAGCTGTAGAGCTCCAAGGTTGTCCAAGTTGGGCTCTTATTCTTTCTCCTCCAAACTCAAGTAAAGATTCCTGAATGATCGGATTATAAGTTAAACCCGCTGTAGCACTTATCTGTGGCAAAGCTCCGGCTCTGGCTTCGTCTATTTTATATTCAGCTTTTTTGATCTGTAAAGCAGCTTTTTTGGCTTCTGCTTTATTTTGAAGTGCCTGCTTAATAGCTTCCTGTAAGGAAACCTGCTGTTGTGCAGACACCGATGAAAAGCCGAAAATCATAAATGCAGCAGCTATCCCAATTTTTAGCTTATTTGCAGTTATATGTTTTCTTTTCATAATTTTATACTTCGTTTATTTTTTAATGTATATTATTCTCTTTATATCTATAAGTGACGAATCATTTCTTAAAATACTTTAACATATTTAATTTTTAAATAACATATTTAAAATAATGTCTTTTCTTTCTGAAATAATTTTGTCAAATTCAGTATCATTGAGCATGAGATTCTCTAAAAATAAAGGACGAGCCGCACTCGGAAATACTAAAAGTGAAATCATATTCAAGAGAAACTGAACGGGTGCCATTTTTTCGATATTCCCCAATTCCATTTCTATTTCAATATCTTCATAAAGCTTTTTCAAATCCTCTTCTTCTACATCTCTTGTATGGCAACTTCCTTTGTTGATCTGTGAAACAATATAAGTTTCGAGATAAGGATATTGCAGACTTGTAGATAAACTTCCTTCGATAAATTCAGCTATTTTAGCTTTAAAAGGAAGGTCAGAAGTCATAATGATCTCAGATTTTTCCTTTTCCACTCGATGCGCTTCATCAAAAATTATCTGAATCAATTTGTCTCTTGAACGGAAATAATAATTAATCAGCGTTCTGTTGACCCCCGCTTCATCAGCAATTTCTTGCGTAGTAGCGTTAAATTTCCCCTTCACAAAGAATAAATTCTTTGCGGTCTCCTTTATTAATTCCTGTGTTTGATCTTTTTTTTCTTGTTTTGACATTTTTGTTAAACAATTTTGTGCAAATATAAACCAATCATCTGTTTTGACAAAATTGTTAAACAAAATAATTAATGAAAATTGTTATGATTTGCATCATGTTTTGAATCTTCAGTTAGAGATTAATTATACTTAACCTTTGATAAGTAGGCTGTTTTTATATCTTTGCCGAAAATTAATAATTGATGCGAAAAATTTTATTTCTTTTCACACTCTTTAGTTGTGTGCTTTCATTTTCCCAGAATAAATCTTTAAAAAATAATGAATATTTTTTCTACGAAAATAAAGGACAGATCGTTGATCAGGATGGAAAACAAAATGCCGATGTAAAGTACCTTTTCCACTCTCCCGGATTGAATGTACAACTGCGTTCTAATGGATTTTCTTATGATGTTTATGAGACTAAAAAGAGAGCAAATCCAAATTTTTCAAAAAATAGCACAAATAAAATCCCAAATGGAAATGATTATCATTTGGATGAATTCATTTATGAAAAATTGATTCACAGAGTAGATATTGAACTTATTAATTCAAATAAAAACTCAAAAATCATAGCAAACGGAAAATCTTCTGATTATGATAACTATTATAATATTCCTAACAAACCTAAAGGAGTTACTAATGTTCATCGTTATCAAAAAATTTCATATAAAAACATTTATCCGAACATTGATTTAATATTTTTTAAACCTAATGACACCTTAAAACCGATTGAATATAATTTCGTTATCAATCCGGGAGGTAAAGTTTCAGATATTAAAATGAAATTTAACGGTGCTTCCACTTCAATAAAAGATGGTAAACTTGCTATGAATGTCCGTTTTGGGGAAATTCATGAAAACATTCCTAATAGTTGGATAGAAGGACTCAGAAGAGAAAATATTAATGTTTCATTTAAAGATTTAGGAGATCAGACTTTTGGGTTTAATTCACCTGTAGATGCTTCAAATAAAACTATTGTAATTGATCCTGTTCCTACAAGAGTTTGGGGAAGTTATGTAGGTGGAACAGGTGAAGATTATGGGAGAATTAAAACTGATAGTCAAAACACTGTTTATGTACATGGATCAACCAGCAGCTATACTAATTTTGCAACTTCCGGTACTTATCAGCAGAACCTTGCAGGAGGTACTGATGCCTTTCTTATGAAAGTAACCAAAAACGGGCAAAAACTTTGGGGGACTTACTACGGTTTCGGAATGACTGATTATTTTATGGATGTTGACTTTGATGAAAATTTCAATATTTATGCAGGCGGAATTGTACAAAGAGCTGCGTATAACGAAAATATTGTTTTAGTAAAATTTAATACTAATGGAAGCTTGGTTTTTCAAAAAGAGTTTGTTTCAAGCAGACAGGATAAACTTTATGCTGTTTCTTACAATCAAAACCAAGTATATATTGCCGGAGATGCTTTTAGTCCAGATTTCCCTACTGTAAATGCAATGCAACCAGCAAAATCTACACCTTCAGGATACACTGACGGGATTTTAGCTTCTATAAATACAACAACAGGAAATATAGATTGGGCAACATATTTTGGAAGAAGCGACGGCTCAACTTCCATTTTTCAAATCATGTCTTCAGTTGATAATCTCGAAATAATCGGAGCAACTCAATCATCAAATATCCCTATGGTAAATGCTTTTCAGCCTGTAAAAGGTGGAGGATCAGACGGAATTTATGTAAAACTTTCAAAATCCGGTAACAATATTTTAAGATCAAGTTATTACGGAAATGCCGGATATGAATTTGTATTAAAAGGCAGAATCGTAAACGATATTCTGATTCTTCCGGGAAGATATTCAACAACAGCTTTTCCTTCGGGACAACCCGGAATATGGAGGATAAATTTAGCCACAAATAGCATTTCAAAGAGTTATTTTACTTTTAGTGGTGAACCTCAATTATTAGCATATCCAGACACATTAGGAAATGTTTTCTTCACGGGACTTTATTTACAAAATTTTGGACAAGCAGATATTTCAACTCCCGGAGCTTATATGGGGGTTCCCCCAATGTATGATTCTACCTTTTTAATTAAATACAATCAAAATGACACAAAAGAATGGGGAACTTATTATACAGGAAATGGCGCAACACAACAAGGTGAGGTTACAAAAGATAGTGAAGGTTCTATTTATTTAACGGGAATGTCCAGCGGAAACTCCTCTGGTATTGCAACCCCTGGAACTTTTCAACAATCACCAGGAGGAGGTAATGATATGTTTATTGCTAAATTTCAAGATTGTACATCATCCGGAATGGTAAGCTCCAACTCTCCTGTCTGCACCAATTCAACAATCCAATTAAGCGCTACAGGTGGAACCACATACAATTGGACAGGGCCTAACGGATTTACATCAAATCTCCAAAACCCTACAATTCCAAATGCTACAGTTGCAAATGCCGGAATTTATACTTGTCAAATTTCAGGTTCTGGAGCTTGTGACGGAAGCTTTACAGTAAATGTTGTAGTTGGTGACAATGTTGCACCAGTTCCAAATGTTGCAACTCTTGCGGATATTACAGGAGATTGTCACACTTTAGTCTCAAATTTCCCGACTGCAAATGATAATTGTGCGGGAATAATTACAGCAACGACTACAGATCCACTTTCTTATACAATTCCGGGAACCTATGTTATTCACTGGACTTATAACGATGGAAACGGAAATACTGCAACGCAAAATCAAAATGTAATTGTAACTTCTCCTGCACTTCCGACAAGTAATTTAGCTCAAATATTTTGTGCTACCAATCAACCCAAAATCTCAGACATCCAAATTACAGGTCAAAATATAAAATGGTATGATTCAGCAAATAATATTTTACCTTTAACTACTCCACTTGTAAACGGACAGACTTATTACGCTTCACAAACTATAAACGGTTGCGAAAGTAATAAAATTGCTATTCAGGTTACGGTAAATAACACCCCAAAACCTACTGGAAATGCTACTCAGGATTTTTGTGCTTCGGCTAATCCTTCTTTGGCAAATTTGATGGTAAGCGGAACTTCTTTAGTATTCTACAATGCTGCCGGAAATATTTTACCCATAACAACTCCACTTGTTCATGGGCAAACTTACTTTGTTACTCAAACTTTAAATGGATGTGAATCTGAAAAATTAGCTATTGCTGTTACACTTTCAACCAATAATGTTCCTGCACACGACGTTACGGATACATTCTGTAATTCGACAACGGCAAATACAATGACTGTAAATCTTCATTCTTATGAAGACGACATCATTACTAATCCTAATAACTATATTTTCACATACACAGATAATACGGGAAATATTATTACCAATCCATCAGGTTATGTTTTAAATATAGGAACAACGATCATTCATGTTAAAGTTGCTACAGCAGATGGCTGTTTTATTGTTGTAAGATTAAATATAACCCTTAATCCAAAACCTCAGATCAAACTTCCTGAAAGTATTGAATTCTGTAAAGGTAAAACGGTAACTTTAGATGCTGGAAGTGGTTTTGCATCTTATTTATGGAATACCGGGGCAATTACTCAAACAATAACCGTTTCAACTCCCGGAATTTATTCTGTAAAAGTGACGAACAACTTTGGATGTGAAGATATAGATACGATTGAAGTGAAATATTCGATTCTTGCTGAAATTGTTTCTGTAAACATCAATAACAGCACTGCAACAGTTATTCTTTCTGCAACTGGAAATTATGAATATTCTTTAGATAATTTTATCTGGCAGGATTCTAATGTTTTCAATAATCTGACTATTGGAGAATACAAAGTATATGTAAGAACCAAAGGCGGATGTATTATTGGTGAAAAGAATTTTTCGATTTTTAATATTCCGAATGCTATAACTCCAAACGGAGACGGGAGAAACGATAAATGGAAAATTGTCGGACTTGAAAATTATCCAGGAACTGAAATCAATCTTTACGATCGAAGAGGTCTTCCTGTTTTCAAAGAAATCATCTCTAAAAAACCTCTTGAATGGGACGGAAAATTAAACGGAACTCCATTACCTACAGGAAATTACTGGTATACCATAAAAGTTTCTGACGGAAGAGTTTATACAGGTTGGTTACTGATTAAAAACAGAGATTAAACATAAAAAAAGGAGCAGAAAATTCTGCTCCTTTTATTTTATACTAATTTGATTTTATCATCTAAAATCTCAACGATCTTATCTTTATATAATCCGCCAAGGGCTTTTTTAAAGTTCTTTTTACTCATTTGAAGCGCATCCTGAATCTCTTCCGGAGTAGATTTATCAGAAAGATAAAGTAACCCGTAATTATCATTTAATTTATCCAAAATCTTTTGTTTGAACTCATCAATGTTTTCAAAACCTTCAGGCTGTAGAGAAACATCAATTTTTCCATCTTCACGGATTGCTTTGATGTAACCTTTTTCTTCAGATAACGGGTATAATTTTTTGAAAACGTCGGAAGCGTAAATCAGTCCGATATATTTTTTGTTGACTACAACATTCCAGCCTAATTCACTTTCATTCATTAAGATAAGATCCACTTTATCTCCTTTTTGGAAAGGCAGATCTTCATACTGAGGATTTCTTTTGAATGTTGTAGTTCCTGTGATCAAATCTAGCCTTTCATCAACATAAAGATAAACCAGATATCTTTTTCCTTCAAGAATTTTAGACTTCTGTTGTTTGTAAGGAATGAAGAGATCTTTAATGATTCCCCAATCCATAAACGCACCACTTGGAAGACTCTGTACACAGCCCATCACTGCAAACTCTCCTACTTCCGCCAATGGAGTTTCCGTAGTTGCTTTTAATTTATTATCATCCTGATATACGAAAACCTCAATTTCTTCATCGATTTCTTTTTCTTCATGAACGAAAATTTTAGGTAAAAAAGCTTTTTCACCAGATTCGTCCGTTAATATTAATCCAGAACTTGTTTTTTCTGAAATTTTTAAAATTTGAGTTTTCCCTAATTGCATTAATGATAAAATTAAGCCACAAAGGTACGGAAAATAATTGCTAATTTTTGGGTGAGTGTATTTGAGAGTTTTAGGGTTGAAGCTTAAAAAAAAACTATCATTATAATTAATAATAGTCTCATTTTTTAATAATGATTGAAAATATCCTGTTAAACAAAAAAGAGAAGTAAATTAACTTCTCTTCATTTTTATCTTATGATTTTGCTATAAACTCTCTCAACTCTCGCTTACTACTTTCATAATCAAATGCATCGCTTACTAGAAAATATCTACTCTTATCTACACATCTTTTGTACATAGATTTGGCCAGCATAATTTTATTTTTATCAAAACTCATAGACTTTACCAGATCCCTAATTTGTTCGGATGTAAATTGTGAATTACTCATCTGTTGGTTGATCATCGCAATTTTACCATCATCAAATGACTCCCTCTGAAACATTGCAAAAAACTGTCGGAAAGTATTATTATCCATCACATTTCCTGAATTATTCCAATTTCCTGATTGATTATTTCCGTACAGATCATTCCAAACATCATTCCAGTCATTGAAGCCGTAAGACTGACTTTGAACTGGATATGAATCTAATAAATACAATCCATTATTTGTGAAAAAATCCAGCACTAATCTGTTATTATTTCGAAGCTGTAAAGTTGTTCGGTAAATTAAAAATCCATTATCATAAATCGAAATTGGAACTCTACCCGACTGCAAATCGAAAAAACGATACTTTCCAGAATTGTTTGAAATCATCTGATCACCAAGTTCCACCGTAAAATATCCCATTTCAGGAATTCTTAGAAAAACTTCTGAATACCCATAATTTTGATTCCATTGATAATTCGGATTTCTTCCTCTGTTATTGTTATTTTGATTATTCGGATTTCTAAAACCTGAATTATTTGAGTTATTATCTCTATTATCAAAACCTCTAGTCTTTGTTGACTGCATTTCTGTTGTGGAAGCTTCATTTCTTAAAAGCTCTCCTGCCTTTCCTGCTTCCTGTGCAAATGAATGAATTCCTGCAAAAAGCATCAAACCGATAAAAATATTTTTCATAACTAAATTTATTAGGTCAATTTCCATTTTTATGCCAAAAAAAAGAGAAACCAAAAATGATTTCTCTTTTATATTTAAATGATTAAAAATTAATCAATTATAATTACATATGAATAGGTCTCTTACCTGTCGCATCCAATGCAGCTTCCTTGATAGCTTCTGCATACGTTGGGTGAGCGTGAGAACTTCTTGCGATATCTTCTGCACTTGCACGGAATTCCATTGCAATTACCCCTTCAGCGATCAAGTCGGCAGCTCTAGCTCCTACGATGTGCATTCCTAGAACTTCGTCAGTTTTTTCGTCTGCAAGGATTTTAACCAAACCGTCAACATCACCACTTGCACGGCTTCTACCTAAAGCTCTCATTGGGAAAGATCCAACTTTGTAAGTTACACCTTCTTCTTTCAACTGCTCTTCAGTTTTACCAACTCCGGCAACTTCAGGCCAAGTGTAAACAACACCAGGAATTAAGTTATAGTTAACGTGAGGTTTTTGTCCAGCCAAAGTTTCAGCAACAAAAACTCCTTCTTCTTCTGCTTTGTGAGCCAACATTGCCCCTTTGATAACGTCACCGATCGCGTAGATATTTGCAACGTTAGTCTGTAAGTGGTCGTTAGTTTTCACTCTTCCTCTTTCGTCAAGTTCAACACCTGCTTTTTCCAATCCAAGACCGTCTGTGAAAGGTTTTCTACCTACAGAAACTAAACAGTAATCTCCTTCAACAGTTACTTCTTCTCCTTTTTTATCTTTAGCTGTGATTTTTACAGTATCTCCATTTCTTTCAACTGCAGAAACCGCTGTAGAAAGCATGAATTTCATACCTTGCTTTTTAAGAACTTTCGTTAATTCTTTACTTAAAGCTCCGTCCATTGTAGGAATGATCTTGTCCATAAACTCAACAACAGTTACCTGAGCACCTAATCTTAAGTAAACAGAACCTAATTCAAGACCGATAACTCCACCACCGATAACTACTAAATGCTTAGGAATTTCCTTAAGATTTAAAGCTTCTGTAGAAGTAATTACTCTTTCTTTATCTAGCGTGATGAAAGGTAAAGAAGTTGGTTTAGAACCTGTTGCAATGATTGTATATTTAGAATCGATCGTTTCCGTAGAACCGTCGTTTTTAGTTACTTTGATCTGAGTAGCAGATTCGAAACTTCCAACACCTTCAAAAACAGTGATTTTGTTTTTGTTCATCAGATAGCTGATTCCGTCTGTATTTTGCTTGATAACTTCGTTTTTACGCTCGATCATTCTTGCAATGTCCGCCTGAGGCTCATTGATAATGATTCCGTGACCTGCGAAATTATGTTTTGCATTTTCGAAATGTTCAGAACTGTCTAGAAGCGCTTTTGACGGAATACATCCTACGTTAAGACAAGTTCCACCTAAAGTTGGGTATTTTTCAATAATTGCTGTTGTGAAACCTAATTGTGCAGCACGAATTGCAGCAACATAACCACCAGGACCAGAACCGATTACGGTAACATCGAATTGACTCATGTTATTTTATGAATTTGTTTATTATTAAATTTCTTTATTCTTACAAATTTACTGATTAATTACCACGTGAGAAAGTGAGATTTGTCAAATTTTGCAGACTAGTTTAAAGTTAAAATAGATTAAATCAGAAATGCTTCGACTACGCTCAGCATGACACCGCTACAAATATGCAGTTTAATAAGAGCAGTTAGTATTAGAGATGTCATGCTGAGCGTAGTCGAAGCATCTCTAATTCATCACATATCTACATTGACCTTCCCTTCTCCAAATGTTCCTGTACTTTCAAAATAAGAGCCTCCATAAACATACCATTCAAGATTTTCTAAAAACTCCACGGCATTTTCAGGAGTTATTTGTGAACGGTCTTTTTTAGTAACAATTCCTTTATACCATCTTCCGGATTTAGAAAAGCTTTCAAATTCAACAAAATAATGAATCCAAATTCTCTGACAAAGCTTGCATTGTTGAATCATTACTTCGGCATTTCTTCCATTAGTATGGTCTATTCCTAATTCTGAACTTCTGTATTCAGTATAATCGGAGGTAGGTTTTTCGCAGGCGCATCCAATTTTGGGGATTTTTTTCATATATGAAATATTGACTTTTTAGATAAAATTTTGGAGAGCAAATGTAAGGAAATATAAAAGCTCATAAAATAGGTTACAATGATTATTTCTTCATTAAATCCAGCAAAACCTTTTCATATTTATCTAAAATAATATCCTTTGAAAACCTTGATCTGATTGAATTTTTAATAGAATCTTTATCATAGCTTCCATGCAGAATGCTCATTACTTTTTGTGAAAAATCTTCGTGATTTTCAATATCAGAAACTTCTCCGTTAACTCGAGATTGAATGATTTCATTAATTCCGCCCGGACAATTATTGGCTAAAGAATATGTTCCGCAAGCTCCGGCTTCCAATAAAACATTCGGAAAACCTTCATATCTTGATGAAAGAATAAAAAGATCCGCAAATTTCAGGAATTGATAAGGATTTTCCTGTCTTCCGTGAAAGTAAACGTTCTTTAATCCTAAAAAATCTTTCATTTGATGTAAAATTTCCCTGTCTTTTCCATCACCTAAAATATGGAGTAAAATATTTTCATTTTTAAGCCTTGAAAAAACTTTTAACAAGTTATCGAAACCCTTTCTTGAGGATAAATTTCCTATTGCTACAACGTTTTTATAATTATATTTAAAACTTTCAGGCTTTACAGCATTTGATAGTTTTTGATCTATAAATTCGAAATCAACAGGATTATTTATTTTAATAATTTTCTTCGATTTAATATTGAAATTACTCGTTAAATCTTTCATCATATCATCACTTTGCGCAATGATTCTCTGATAGTTATTGTAAAAATTATAGAAAAATTTAATCTCCTTTCTCGTTACATGCTGAGTGACAACATTGGTTTCTCTCGCAATGAATTTTGTTCTCGGAAAAAGCTTGATAAATAGTGCCAAATAAGCGTTCACTTCTCCAAATCCTGAGAAAACAATATCCGGTTTTCTTCTATAAATCTCAGCAAGAATAGGCTTCAATGAATGTCTGATTCTTTCTGTATTAATATCAATAATTTCAACATCTTTTTTAACAAGATCAAGATACCCGCCTTTCTTACGTAAAAGCAAAATCTTAGGCTCAAACCGATCTCTGGAAAGATGATTTGCTATTGTGGTAACAATTCTTTCTGCGCCTCCGGTTTCAAGATCCGGCAGAATAAACATAACAGAAATTTTTTTCGTCATAGTAAAAACCTTACCCACAAAGGGATAAGGCTGTATTTTTTAATTAGCAACGTCACTGATAAACTTGATTCTCAACATTCTTACTTCTTCATCAGAAAGTTCATCTCCAAATTCGTCTAACAAGACTTTCATACTGTCGCTTTCAGATTCGGTCATGAATTCCATGAAACCGTCTACAATATCTTCATCAAAATTATCTTCGATATAATAATCGATATTCAACTTTGTCCCCTGATATACAATACGTTCCATTTCTTTCAACAGATCATCCATTGATAGGTTTTTGGCTCTTGCAATATCCTCAAGGTCAATTTTTTTATCCGTACTCTGAATGATGAAAACTTTATGGCTGGATTTATTAGCAACCTGCTTCAACACCATATCCTGAGTACGTTCTATGTTGTTGTCTTCAACATACGTATTTATAAAATCTGCAAATTCTTTACCATATTTTTTAGCTTTTCCTTCCCCAACTCCATAGATTTTGGCAATTTCGTCCAATGTGATCGGGTATTGAACCGTCATATCTTCCAAACTCGGATCCATGAACACTGTATAAGGCGGGATTCCGTATTTTTTTGCGACTTTTTTTCTAAGATCTTTTAATTGTTCAAATAATTTTTGGTCTAAACTTCCATTGGCCTGCATTTGAACCTGATCACTTTCTGCTTTTGTCTGAGAAAGATCAAATTCTCGGTCTTCAGCAATTAAAAATGAATGTTCAAGTTCACCCTTTAAAACCAATTGTCCTTTTTCGGAAATCTTTAAAACGCCATAGGTTTCAATATCTTTTTGAAGAAAATTCTGAACCGTGGCCTGTCTTAAAATCGTTTTCCAATAATTGTCTTTATCTTCTTTTCCGAAACCGAAATAAGAAGTCTGTTCTAATTTATATGACTTTGTAACAGCACTTTCCTTTCCAACAATCACAGAAATCAAATCTTTAGACTTGAATTTTTCTCCAGTTATGCTGATCAATTCCAATACCTTTTTCAGGTCGTCCGTTGCATCTTTCAGTTTTGGAGGATTGGATGCATTATCACACATTTTAGCTCCTTCACCTGTTATCGGATCAAAGATTTCACCAAAATAATAGAGAATATACTGTCTTCTGCTCATTGAAGTTTCGGCGTAACCAACCACTTCATTTAAAAGCTGTAATCCGATTTCTCTTTCTGAAACTGGTTTTTGAGCTAAGAATTTTTCTAATTTCTCAATATCTTTAGGGTCGTAAAACGACAGGCAATAGCCTTCGCCACCATCCCGACCTGCGCGACCGGTTTCCTGATAATAACTTTCTAGTGATTTCGGAAAATCGTAGTGAATAACAAATCGTACGTCAGGCTTATCGATTCCCATTCCGAATGCGATTGTAGCTACAATCACATCGGCATCTTCCATCAGGAATTTATCCTGATTGGCAACTCGTACTTTTTGATCAAGTCCGGCATGATAAGGAAGCGCATTAATTCCGTTAACCTGTAAAAGCTGGGCAAATTCCTCAACCTTTCTTCGACTTAAACAGTAAACAATTCCTGATTTTCCTTTTCTCTGATTGATAAATTTAACGATCTCTCTGTCTACATTCACCTTTGGACGAACTTCATAATACAAATTCGCTCGGTTAAAACTTTCTTTAAAGACTAAAGCATTGGTCATTCCTAACGTTTTCTGGATATCATCCTGAACTTTTGGAGTTGCCGTTGCCGTTAATGCAATCACCGGAACATCGGCAATTTTATCGATAATAGATTTTAAGTTTCTGTATTCTGGTCTGAAATCGTGTCCCCATTCTGAAATACAATGCGCCTCGTCTATGGCAACGAAAGAAATATTGACATCTTTAAAGAAATCAACATAATCTTCTTTGATCAAAGATTCCGGAGCTACATATAACAGTTTAGTTCTACCACTTGTAATATCGTCAAAAACCTGTTTGGTCTGCGTTTTGTTTAATGATGAATTTAAAACGTGCGCAACTCCGCTTTCAGATGAAAGGCCATTTACAGCATCCACCTGATTCTTCATTAATGCTATCAAAGGCGAAACCACAATTGCAGTTCCTTCAGAAATAAGAGCTGGAAGCTGGTAGCATAAAGACTTCCCCCCTCCTGTAGGCATCAAAACAAATATATCCTTTCCGTTCAGTAGATTTTCTATGATCTCTTCCTGTTGACCTTTGAAGGTAGAAAATCCGAAATATTTTTTCAATTCGCCCGATAAATTGGCTTTTTTTGCGCTCATCTAATTTTGTATTGCTAAATTTGCATCTATCCCAAAGTTATAAAATTTTTGCTGAAAATAAAAGCGAACGAATTTATAAAAATAAAATTTATATTAAATATTCTTTTTAAAGTATAAATTTATATCAGGAGATTTTTGTATACAAAATTGTAAAAGTAAAAATGGAAAGACCTAATATTATTTCAATCGCAAAAAGCACTTTAGAAATAGAAATTTCAGAACTTGAAAAATTAAAGAACAGAATAGGCGATGATTTTGCAAAAGCAGTTGAAATTATTCACTCCGCAAAAGGAAAATTAATCGTTGTTGGTATCGGAAAATCTGCTCATGTTGGAAATAAAATTGTAGCCACATTGAACTCTACAGGCACTCCATCACAATTTCTTCATGCTTCAGAGGCGATTCACGGAGATTTGGGAGTAATCCAGAAACAAGATGTTGTTTTATGTATTTCTCATTCGGGAAACTCTCCTGAAATTGTAACGCTAGTTCCTTATTTAAAAGATTATTCGTCTGCTTTGATCGGAATGACCGGAAATAAAAAAAGTAAACTAGCTGAATTCTCAGAAATAATTTTGGATACTCATGTTGACATGGAAGCCTGTCCAAACAAACTGGCTCCAACAAGTTCCACAACTCTACAAATGGCATTGGGAGACGCTTTAGCCATCGCTTTGATGGAACTGAATGATTTTAAAGAAAATGATTTTGCGAAATTTCATCCTGGAGGAAGCTTAGGAAAGAATTTAATTTCCAAAGTTGATGATTTTCTTTCTTCTCAAAAACCTCAGGTTACGGAAGATTCTACAGTAAGAGATGTTATTATATCAATCAGCGCATCAAGACATGGGATTACTGTTGTAACGGATGAAGATAAGATCGTTGGCGTAGTTACTGACGGAGATTTAAGACGAATGTTGATGAAAGGCGAAGATGTTACTAAAGTTTTAGCTAAAGATATCATGTCTGCCAACCCAAAAACAATCGAAAAAGATGCTTTGGCAAAAGAAGCAATGAAAATTTTAAAAGAAAATAATATCGGACAGCTTATTGTAACAGAAAACGGAAAATATTTCGGGATTATTGATCTGCATAAGCTGTTGGATGAGGGAATAAATTAGAACCTAGATATTAGAAGTTAGAAATTAGTTTTGAAATATAAAAATTCTAACTTCTAATATCTAATCTCTAACTTCTATAAATATTTCATAAATTTGGAACTTTAAAAAATTATTCTGTGAGTGAAGGTAAAGAAATGTCCTTTCTTGGGCATATTGGAGAATTAAGAGGTCATCTTGTACGATCAATGATCGCGATCATAATTGCCGCTTTCGCTGTTGGTTTTAACATCAACTGGATCATGGATCATATCTTTTTTGGGCCTACCAGAAACGATTTCCCTACATTTGAAATTGTGAATCACTTTTCCAGAATGATTTTGGGAGAAGACAGTATTCATCTTCCGAAAGAGTTTCCTGTACGTGTACAAAGGCTTTATCAGCAGTTTAATGTCATGATGTCCGTTTCTATTTTTGGTGGAATCGTTGGTGCATTCCCTTACATTGTCTGGGAATTGTGGCGTTTTATTGGTCCTGCTTTGCATCCGAGAGAGAGAAAAAATTCAATCTTTATCATCAATGCGATTTGGATTCTTTTCATGACAGGTGTTTTATGTGGATATTTTTTAATCCTTCCTTTTGCTATTAATTTTGGGGTGATCTTCAAAATCTCAGATATTATTGTTCCGCTTTACGACTTAAGCGATTACACAACTTTATTCTTACAAGTTATTTTGGGTATGGGTGTTATTTTCCTTTTCCCGATCCTTATTTATTTTCTTACGACTATCGGAATTTTGACGCCAAAATTCATGAGAACATACCGTCGTCACGCGATTGTTTTAATTATGGTTGTTGCTGCAATTATTACTCCTGCAGACGTTTTAAGTATGATTATGGCAGCTTTACCGCTACTTTTACTGTATGAATTCAGTATCATTATGTGTGCTTATACTCATAAAAAAGTTTTGAAGCGTGAAGAAAATCTTCCGGCAGTTCAGAAGTAATTTAAGTAAGATTTAAATCGAAAAATGATCAAAGAGCTAAACCGAATTGAAGATTCTGTTTTTAAAACCTTACAATTAAATCTTTCAAATATTGAAGCAGATTTAGAATGTGAAGAATATTTTGGTCATAATTTTTCACTTAATAATTTTAAAATTAAATTCCGAAAAGCTAAGATTACGCCTACCAAAAACGGGCAATTTGTGACTTTATGGAGAAGAAATTTTGACGGAAAAACAGAGCCATTCAACGCTTCCGATGATTTTGATTTTTATATCATCTCCACAGAAAACGATACTCAATTTGGATTTTTTCTCTTTCCTAAAAAAGTATTAGTTGAGAAACAAATTTTAACCGACAATCAAAAAGAGGGCAAACGAGGTTTTCGGGTTTACCCAAATTGGGATGAACCTGAAAGTAAACAGGCTGAGAAAACTAAAAGTTGGCAAACTAAATATTTTATCGATATTTCGAATAATAACAATGTTGATTTTAATAAATTCAAAAAATATTATTGAAAAAATTCTTTAATTATAATAAGACATTCTCTTTGTCATTCCAGAGAAATTCGAACTGTAATAAACTCTAAGTTTTTTTTGACGCAAAGATCTATTTTAATTCTGCAAATTTTAAGGAGCAAAGAATTGAATCAATATAATTGATTCTTAAGAAGCGTTCTTCATCAGCGACTTTGTCGTATCTCTTTGCTCCTTAAAAGTAATACGTTTTTATATTAAAACTTTGCGTTTAAATTATAATAAATTCTTTACTGCGATTTGCTCCGTTCTAAATAACAATCATTTTTTATGGATTTAACTAATCTTCACAGAGGTTTATAATTTATTTTTTCTCAGTTGATATTAAATTTTCTATTTTTGGGTAGATTAATTTAATTTCAAATGAAAAAGCTTTCATATACACTTTTATTGGCGTCAGGACTTGTTTTTGGACAATTCTTCGAAAGACCGGAAAATTTCACAAAACAAGACACTTTAAAAGGTTCCAATACCAAGTTTAGAAACTTTTGGGATGTAAAAAAATATGAGCTTTCCGTTGAACCTAATTTTGAGCAAAAAAGCATCAAAGGAACCAACAAAATAAGCTTTGAAATTATAAAAGATATTGCTAATCCTACCTTTCAGATTGACCTTCAACAACCGATGAAAGCTGATAAAGTAGAAGGAAATTTTGCAATTTCAGAATATAAACAAGACGGTGATTTTATTTGGATTAAAACCAATAAAAGCTTCAAAAAAGGAGAAAAATATACCATTGATGTAACCTATTCCGGAAATCCTGTGATTGCTAAAAATGCACCGTGGGACGGAGGTTGGGTTTTCACAACAGATGAGAAAGGAAATCCGTGGATGAGCGTTGCCGATGAAGGAATCGGGGCTTCAATCTGGCTTCCTACAAAAGACATCTGGAGCGATGAGCCTGATAATGGAATGGTAATGAAAATCATCACGCCTAAAGATTTAGTCGGAGTTGGAAACGGAAGATTAATCGATAAAAAAACTGAAGGGGACAAAACAACCTACACGTGGCAGGTTAAAAATCCGATCAATGCTTACTCTATCATCCCCAATATTGGAAAATATGTCAACTTTAAAGACACTTACAAAGGTGAAAAAGGAACGCTGGATTTAGATTATTGGGTATTGGATTACAATTTAGATAAAGCAAAAAAACAATTCCAACAGGTAAAACCAATGCTTTCTGCTTTTGAATATTGGTTTGGGGCGTACCCTTTCTATGAAGATTCTTATAAATTGGTAGATTCGCCTTATTTGGGCATGGAACACCAGAGTAATGTTGCGTACGGAAACGGTTATCAAAACGGATACCGTGGAAAAGACTTTTTTGGAACAGGAGTTGGCTTAAACTGGGATTATATTATCGTTCACGAAAGCGGACACGAGTGGTTTGCCAACAATATCACTGCAAAAGATCAGGCAGATATGTGGATTCACGAGAGCTTTACAACCTATTCTGAAACCCTTTTTACCGAAAAATATATGGATAAAAAGTCCGCAGATATTTATGCTCAAGGATATAGAAATAAAATTGATAATGACGTTCCAATTATTGGGAAATATGGCGTAAGAAATGAAGGAAGCGGCGATATGTATCCAAAAGGTGCAAGTATGATCCATACGATTCGTCAAATTATTAATAATGATGAAAAATTCAGGCAGATATTGAGAGGTTTGAGTAAAGAATTCTATCATCAAACAGTCACAACGGAACAGGTTGAAAACTATATTTCATCAAAATCGGGTATTGATTTTTCAAGTGTTTTTAATCAATATTTAAGAACTATAAAAATCCCAACCCTGGAATATTCTCAAAAAGGAGAAGAGTTGAAATTCCGTTACACGAATATCATTAAAAACCTTAAACTTCCAATCATCATTGATGGCGAGCAAACTATTAATCCAACTGAAAACTGGCAGACGGTAAAGTTGAAGAAAGGAACTCCGATTGACTTTAACAAGAATTATTATATTAATTACAAGAAAGTACAGTAAATATAAAAGGCAAAATCGTGAAATATCGGTTTTGCTTTTTTATTTATTTGAAAACATTAAGAATACGTAAGGAGTTAAGTTTAATTAAGAAAATCAAATAGATTTTTAAGTTTAAGGCAACGCCAAACTTAATATTCTTAACCTCTTAATAAAAAACTTAATGGTTAAAATAAAATATGTTTTCTCATTTTACTAATTTTAATCTGAAATTTTAAGAAAAGTTTAATACATCAGTTCGTAACAAAATGGATTTTACGACAACTATTTAATTATAATTTAAACTCAATGAAAAAAATAGCACTAAGTTTAAGCGTTTTAGCTACTGTTTTAGTAAGCGCTCAGTCTATTAAAACCAACATCGACCTTGTGAATGTAAAGGACGATAAAGTTGCCGTTACGATGGAATTCCCGAAAATGAAATCAGGCGACATCAAGTTCCATTTTCCGAAAACCGTTCCCGGAACCTATTCTGTGGATGATTACGGAAGATTTATAGAAGGTATCAAATTTTTAGACAATAAAGGAAAAGAACTGACTTTCACTAAAGTGAATGACAATACGTATTCTCTTAAAAATGCTCAGAATTTAACTAAGATCATGTATTTGGTGAATGACAGTTTTGATGATGAAATGGATACATCAAAGCATAAAGCTGTATTTTCTCCATCCGGAACAGATATCGAACAAGGAAAAGTGTACATGATCAATACGCACGGATTCATCGGATATATCGACAATATGCAGGATGTACCTTATCAATTGGTGGTTCAAAAACCAACTGATTTTTACGGAACGACAGCTTTGGTTGATCAAGATAAATCTGAATCTACAGATACTTACGTTTTAGCGAATTACGCAAAAGTGACCGATTCTCCGTTAATGTACACAAAACCTGATTACATCACGTTCAATGCAGGAGGAATGGATCTTGTTTTGGGAGTTTATTCACCAACAGGAAAATACAAAGCGGCAGATTTTAAAGATAATTTAGAGAAAATGGTCGTTGCTCAAAAGAAATTTTTGGGTGATATGAATACCAATAAAAAATATGCAATCCTGCTTTATCTTTCAGGGACAGAAGGTCCGCAAATCAAAGGTTTCGGAGCATTGGAACACCACGAATCTACAAGTGTTGTATTGCCTGAAATGATGCCAAAAGATGCAATCGACAAAGCCATCACAGACGTTGTTTCTCACGAATTTTTCCACACAGTAAATCCTTTGAAAACACATTCTGAGGAAATTCATAACTTCGATT
>Ga0302167_10000093_pt1 | contig 51617 bp, 34 predicted proteins | sample I_Fen_N1_1_FD_193496 | JGI IMG/M metagenome (GOLD analysis project Ga0302167, IMG submission 193496) | Peat permafrost microbial communities from Stordalen Mire near Abisko, Sweden - I_Fen_N1_1 | ecosystem: Environmental > Terrestrial > Soil > Wetlands > Permafrost | place: Sweden: Abisko... | reverse complement strand
AGAAAAAGAGATGAAAGAAATAGATCCGAATTGGGGTAGTGACAAAGCTTACGATCGTATTTTTATTGGCTTTGAAATGATTTATGATCCTGTGACTAAGAAATCTACGGGACTAAAGAGCATTCATTATTATTGTTTTATGTAAGATTTAATGATTGTCTCTATAAATAATTACTGTGTAAAACTCCGTCAGAATAGCTTAAAAATAATTCCTGTACCATATATACAATTTTAAAACAAATAAGATTCTTACTATAATTAAACGGGGAAAACTTTAACAAAATTTTAATATTTTAAATAACGGAACGATCGTTCTGTTATTGTATCTTTGTCCTATCAAAATTTAATAATTAATAATTCAAAACAATTTAAGAAATGAAAAATTTAGAAAACAAAGTGGCTATTGTAACAGGAGGAAATAGCGGAATCGGATTGGCAACAGCAGCAGAATTATCAGCTAAAGGTGCAAAAGTAATCGTAACAGGAAGAAATCAAGAATCTCTAACGCAAGCTGAAAATGAATTTAGTGTAACCGGAATCAGAGCCGATCAAACAGATTTAAAATCAATCGACAGCTTAGTTGAGCAAGTTTCTTCTCAAATCGGAAAAGTGGATATTGTATTTTTAAATGCGGGAATCGCTGCCTTTGCACCGATAGATTCAGCATCAGAAGAACATTACGACAGTATTATGAACGCAAACGTGAAAGGAGTTTACTTTACTGTTCAAAAATTATTGCCTATCCTGAACGATGGAGCTTCCATAATCTTTAATACTTCGATTAATGCACATGTTGGTATGCCAAATTCAAGCGTTTATGCCGCAAGCAAAGCAGCCGTATTAGCTTTGAACCGTGTTTTCGCAACAGAATTAGCACCAAGAAAAATCAGAGTGAATGCTGTATCTCCAGGGCCTGTTGAAACTCCGCTTTATGGAAAATTAGGATTAGCAAAAGAAGAAGTAGAAGGTTTTGGAGCGGTTTTAGGAGAGAAAATTTTATTAAAACGTTTCGGACAGGCTAGTGAAATTGCAAAAACAGTGAGTTTTCTTGCTTCAGATGATGCATCGTTTATTACAGGTACAGAAATCGTTGTAGATGGTGGTTTAACTGTCAATCCAGTAGTATAAAATTTTTTTATCAAATTCAGGAATGAATGTTCCGTTATTTTGTTATCTTTGTAAAGGAATATAATTTTGAAGATCATGGCAAGAACAAAAGAATTTAATGAAGATAAAGCTTTAGACAAAGCAATCGAGATTTTCTGGCATAAAGGTTATAACGGAACATCCGCACAGGATTTGGTAACGCATCTTGGTTTAAGTAGATCCAGCTTGTATGATACTTTTGGTGACAAGCAGAAATTATTTGTACAATCTTTAAAGAAGTACCAAAAACAGTCACAGGATCAGATTGTAGATCTTTTTGAAAAGTCTGAAAATATAAAAGAAACGCTGCAAGATATTTTTAAACAGGCAGTTATTGAAAGCTTGGAAGATCGAATTACGAAAGGATGTTTTATGGTCAACTCCTCGGTTGAACTTGCCATGCACGATCAAGAAATTGCTAAAATTGTACAAAATAACGCCAAAACCATGGAAGAAATTTTTACAAATGCAGTGAAAAAAGGTCAGGATTTAGGACATATTTCTAAAAAAATGGACGCCAAAGTTTTAGCAAGATTTATCTTTAATAATTATTCAGGGATCAGGGTTTTGGCTCGTACCGGAGAAAAAGATAAACAGGTTTATGATGATATTGTGAAAGCCATATTATCGATACTCTAAAATAATGATAGTTAATAAAAAGCCTCAATTAGATATTAATTGAGGCTTTTTATTGTAGTTATTCAGTGAAATTAAAAATATAAAAGTGTACAATTATTAATATAAAATTCAATTCTTCTTTATAATTCTAAAGCTTATATAATCTAAGGTAAACTAATTTTTTTGCCTTGTTCAGGGAAAATATAATTGACTTTCAACGGATTATTTTTCAATAATTCCTCTTTTATAATCTCTGGATTATCACCTGTTGGTTTTCTGTGGGTAACTAGGATATTAAGGTTTTCAAGATTTTTCTGTCCGGTTTTTTCTTTCAACTTTTCTAATTCTTCAACTAATAAATTAGGCGTTAAATGTCCAAAAAGCGACTTTTCAGACTGACTGTTGGGGAAAGAAACTTCAATTAATATCGTGTTTAATTGTCTGTTTTTTATCAATGGAGTGATGTCGTTCCAAATAGTATTCAATTTATCAGATTTCTCAACTCTGTCGGCGCCGGTATCGCCAAAATACAGCAAATAATGTTCGCCTTTTTTTACCAAAACAGCACTGCTTTTATAAGGATTTACATGACTTAGTTCATAAGATTTCAAGAAAAAAGATGTATTTGAGGCTGGAATTTCTACTCCTTCCTGCAGTTCATTATAATGATACTTTCCGAGTATTGGTTTTTGTCCCTGATCAGCAAAATTAATCCAAGTATCATTTATAAAATAATGATTTTGAAGAATTTGAATTACCGGAGCAATAGCATAAATATCCTTTTTAGAATCAGCCGGAGAATTGATAATCAACCCAGATAAATGATCCAAATGACCATGAGAAATAAAATATCCTTTAATCTGATCTTTTAAAACAGTTTCAGACGTTCCGGTAAGGCTTTGTAATTCAATTGCTTTTCGGATTCCTGCATTCACCGTTCCTGCATCAAGACAAAGAAATGACTTGTCGTTGGGCGCTCCGACCAGATAAGCCGACAAATTATCTTCCCGTTCTCCACCATAAATACCCAATGGAATAAGGTCAAAATTTTGTGCCTGAGAAGCAATGGATAACAAAATAGCAAATAAAGAAAATTTTATTTTTTTCATTATAATTAAAACTTAAAAAAATGAACTTTCATGGTAATTCAGGGCAAATTTACACTATTTATTTGAAGCTTTTTGGCTATGTCGAATTGTAATTAATTTTTTTAAGGAGCAATTTCCCGCTTTCTGCTATATCTTTTGGGTTACGGCCTCCGCTTCGCTCCGGCCGCAACCCAAAAGGATGTCGCGCCAATCGGGGCTAGAGTTGTAGTCTTTTATTTCAACATTGAAAGTCTCTACAAAGTTTGTCATACTGGAAGCGTCTAGGCGCAAATCTTTCTATCCTTTTTTCTAATATTACGCTTAGATGCTTCCGGCATGAAAAATTATATGGATATAACTTGTAACTAAATTTTATCACAGATAAAATCCTTGCGCCTTAAAAGAAACACTTAACATAAAAACTTTGTGCCTTTGCGATTTCCAACAAAACGAGACCTGAAATAAGAAAATTTTCCCACATGAAAGAGCAGGATGCTGTAAGTTCCTAAAATGTATATTTTTATTTTTGTTAATTAGTTTAATTAAAATAATTCAGGATTTCCTGAAAAAGATTATGAAATTTCAAAATAAATCAAGCTTTTTATTATCTCTATTTATACTTTTTTTCCTGTCTTCAACAGTGAAAAGTCAGGATAAATTTCCGGACGGAACAGTTATTCCGCAATGGTTTAGAGATAACAAACCGACAGACATCAACAAATTAGGAAAGAAATATATTCTTACGGATTTTGGAGTTAAAAATGACAGTACGATTCTTCAGACAAAACAAGTTCAGGCGATCATTGATAATGCAGCTAAAAATGGAGGAGGAGTAATCATCGTACCAAAAGGAACTTTCCTGATCAGTTCTATTTTTTTTAAACAAGGAACACATTTGCATTTAGAAAAAGGAGCAGTTTTAAAAGGAAGCGATGATATTAATGATTTTCCGGTGGTCACAACAAGAATGGAAGGACAAACGGTAAAATATTTTCCGGCGCTTGTAAACGCTGACGGATTGGACGGTTTTACGATTTCAGGAAAAGGAACACTGAACGGAAATGGTTTACGCTTCTGGAAATCATTCTGGAAAAGACGCGAATGGAATCCTAAATGCACAAATATGGATGAAATGCGACCTCGTATCATCTACATTTCAAATTCTAAAAACGTTCAGATTGAAGATATTACCGTAAAAAATTCACCTTTCTGGAGTACACATTATTATAAAAGTCAATTCGTAAAGTTATTAAATTTAACAATTTTAGCCCCAAAAGAGCCTGTAAAAGCACCAAGTACAGACGCAATTGATATTGATGCTTGTTCTAATTTCTTAGTTAAAAATTGTTATTTATCAGTAAACGACGACGCCATTGCATTGAAAGGCGGAAAAGGTCCAAAAGCCGATAAAGACCCAAATAATGGTGAAAACAGAAACATTATCATTGAAAACAACACTTTCGGATTCTGCCATTCTGCATTGACTTGCGGAAGCGAATCGATTCACAATTACAATATCATTTTCAGAAATTCGACAGTGAATGATGCTTCGAGATTGCTGCATTTGAAAATGCGTCCGGACACGCCGCAACATTACGAATACATTACGCTTGATAATATCAAAGGAAACGTAAAAACTTTCTTATTTGTAAAAGGCTGGAGCCAGTTTTTTGATTTAAAAGGTGAAGAAGCGCCGAAAAGGAGATTAGCAAATAATATTGTCTTAAAAAATATAGACATCAGTTGTGAAACAGCTTTCGATATTGAAAAATCAGACCTGTACGAGTTGAAAGATTTTACTTTAGAAAATCTGAAAATCAAAGCATTGAAACCTAAAGAAGAAAATCTAGATGCAATTCAAAACCTGAAGAAAACGAATGTAAACGTTACCAAAGTAGCTTCTTTAGGTCAATCATACGATAAAAAAGACGATTCCGACGAAGGCAAAAAATAATGAATTATTCTTCCAAAATATTCTTTCTGTTATGTTTGTGCTTCCAATTGCTGCATGCTCAAAGTAAGGAAATTCAATTCCTGAGCGGGACAGATTCTGAACATACAAAAGAATGGGATTTTTGGATAAATGGGGGTCGGAAATTCGGAAATTGGGATAAAATTCAGGTTCCTTCTCAGTGGGAACAGCAGGGATTTGGCTCATATAATTATGGAAGAGATTATGTGACGTACGGTAAAAATTTTAAATTTAATGATGAAGTAGGTTTATACAAACACAAGTTTTTGGTTCCAAATTCATGGAAAGGGAAATCGCTCAACATCGTTTTTGAAGGCTCAATGACCGATACCGAAGTGAAAATTAATGGAAAACTTGCCGGAGCAATTCATCAAGGCGCTTTTTATGAATTTAAATATGATGTTTCAGACAAATTAAATTTTGGAAAAGAAAATATTCTAGAAGTTAAAGTTTCTAAAATGTCCACCGACAAATCTGTCAACAATGCCGAACGTCTTGCAGATTATTGGATTTTAGGAGGGATTTTCAGACCTGTTTATCTCGAGGCAACTCCAAAAGAAAACATTTCTTCAACATCAATTGATGCAAAAGCAGACGGAACTTTTCGTTCCAATATTCATTTAAAAGGAATTAATTCAGTCAATAATTTAAAAGTAGAATTATTTGATGCTAAAAATATTCTGATTGGTGAATCTCAAGTTAAAATTGAAAAAGGAGATACTTTAAAACAAATTCAGTTTTCCGTTAAAAATCCCAAACTTTGGACGGCAGAAACTCCGAATTTATACAAAGCAAAATTCAGTTTAAAGAAAAATAAAAAAAACATCTACGAAACCGAAGAAAAATTCGGTTTCCGAACTATTGAGATCCGAAAAGGCGACGGAATTTACATCAATGGAACTAAGATCAAAATGAAAGGCATCAACCGTCACGTTTGGTGGCCGGAAACCGGACGAGCCGTCAGCAAAAATATCGATTTAATGGACGTTCAGCTTATTAAAGAAATGAATATGAATGCCGTTCGCTGTTCACATTATCCACCCAATAAATCATTTTTAAACGCTTGTGATTCGTTAGGATTGTATGTTTTGGATGAATTGGCGGGCTGGCAAAAAAAATACAGCACAGAAGTCGGGAAAAAACTCGTGAGAGAAATGGTTACAAGAGATGCCAATCATCCTTCGATCATTTTTTGGAGCAACGGAAACGAAGGCGGACATAATTTTGATTTGGATACAGAATTTGCAAAATATGATCTGTCAAATCGCCCGGTCATTCACGCGCATCACAAACCGGGAAATGCTTTCAACGGGATTGATTGCAATCATTACGAAGATTATTACAGTACAAAAACGATTCTCGAAGGAGAAAATATTTATATGCCGACCGAATTTTTGCACGCTCAGGATGATGGCGGCGGCGGAACTTCTCTGGCCGATTATTGGGAACTTCACTGGAACTCAAAAAAAGGCGCCGGAGGTTTTATTTGGGCGTTTGCAGATGAAGGTTTAGTGAGAACCGATTTCAATAATCAGATTGATGTAAATGCGATCAATGCTCCGGATGGAGTTGTGGGTCCGCATCGTGAAAAAGAAGGAAGTTTTTATGCGATCCGCGAAATTTACAGTCCGGTAAAAATTGATATTAAAACGATTTCAAATGATTTTAACGGAAATATTCCTGTGGAAAATCGATATCATTTCACGAATTTAAATGAATGTCAGTTTGAATGGAAATTGATCAAATTTAAAACACCATATTCCTCAGAATCAGGATTTGATGTTCTGCAAAAAGGAAAAGCAGAATCTCCGAATATTAAACCAACAGAAAAAGGAAATATCAATTTAAATCTTCCTCAAAACTGGAAAGAAAGTGAAGCTTTATCATTAACAGCGACCGATCCTTTTGGAAAAGAAATTTATACCTGGACTTGGAAAATTTCGTCTAATGATGAAGTTTCAAAACAGTTTCAGAAAACTTTAACCAAAGAATTTCCGGTTTCTGTTGCGGAAAATGATTCATTATTTATTTTAAAATCAGAAGAAAAAGAATTTTCAATCGGTAAAAAAGACGGATTATTAAAGTCAGTTATTTTAGATAAAAAAGGCAAGAAAATGACCTTCCGAAACGGACCGGTTTTCGTGAATGGAAAAACAGAATTATCAGCCATAAAATCTTTTGTGGAAGGGAAAAATCAAATCATTGAAGTATCCTATAAAAACGGAAATAAAATAATTTGGAAGCTGAATCCTGACGGAATTTTAGAGTTAAATTACCAATATGCACTTTCAGGCGATTATCCGTTTGCAGGCGTAAGTTTTGATTACCCTGAAAATTATGTCATCAGCGCAAAATGGCTGGGAAAAGGTCCTTATCACGTTTGGAAAAACCGTACTCAGGGACAGACTTATAATGTTTGGCAAAATTTGAAAAATTCAACCCGAACAGGTTCTTCACCTTGGATTTATCCTGAATTTAAAGGATATTATGACAATGTTTCTTGGTTGCAGCTAGATACCGCAGAAGGGAAAATCACGATCGGAACAAAAGAAGAAAAGATGTTTGTAAGGCTCTTTGATTTTTATGGAATTTACGGTGCCGAAGGTTATCCGAAATTGCCGAGCGGAAATATTTCATTTTTAGATGCAATTCCGCCTTTGGGAACTGTTTTGGCATTTAACATTAACGATAAAACCGAATCTTTAGGAAAGGAAAGTGAATTGAACCATCTCAACGGAACTTTCAAAAGAACGCTTTATTTTTATTTCGGTTTGCCGGATCTAGGTGATGAAAATAAACAGTTTACAATGCCGAAAGAAAATATTTTAACGGATTAAATTATGAAAAGGATAGGATTTTTAATGTTTTTTTTAAGCTCGTTTTTATTCGCGCAACAGACAACTTTCAAGTTTGATTTTGGCGGAAACAGAACGGAAAATGGATTTATTCCAATCACTTCAACTTCAAAATTTGACAAGAAAATTGGCTATGGATTTATGGATATTTCCAACTTAAAATTCGTTGACAATGGAGGAAATGCATTGACAGGAGATTATATCACCAGCGACAAACCTTTCTATTTTTCAGTGGCAATTCCTGAAGGAAATTATGACATAAAATTAACGTTAGGTGACAGCAAAGGCAATTCTGAAACGACGGTTCGTGTAGAAAATCGCCGTCTGATGCTGGATGATGTGAAAACAAAAGAAAAGGAAATCATTGAAAAATCAATTACCGTTCATGTTAAAGACAGCATCATTCGTAATCAAAACGGAGCTCAGATCGGAATTGTAAAATTAAAATCAAGGGAAACAAAATATCTGCATTGGGATAATCTGTTGACGATTGAATTTAATAATAAAGCTCCAAAAGTTTGTGCATTAATCATTCAACCCAACAAAACGGCAAAAACGATTTATATTACAGGAGATTCTACGGTTGTAGATGCGCAGTACGAGCCTTGGGCTTCTTGGGGACAGATGTTGCCGTATTTTTTTGTTCCGAAAGAAGTCGTGATTGCCAATTATGCCGAAAGCGGGGAAACGTTGAAAGCCTTTGAAGACCGCCACCGAATTGATAAAATCTGGAACAGGATAAAGCCCGGAGATTACCTATTCATCCAGTTTGGACATAATGACCAGAAATATGGAAATAGCACAAAATCCGGCTATAGAAAAAGGTTAAAAGAATGGATTAATAAAGCAAAACAACTGGGAGCGATTCCGGTTTTGGTGACTTCGATGAACCGTCATGTTTTTGATGAAAACAATAAAATTGTCAATACTTTGGATGATTTTCCTGATGCAATGCGTGAAATTTCAAAAGAAGAAAATGTATTTTTAATTGATTTAAATGTCATGAGCAAAACGCTGTTCGAAGCGATGGGTCCGGAAAATTCTAAAAAAGCATTTGCGTATTATCCCGCAAATTCTTATCCGAATCAACCGAATGCTTTGGCGGATGACACTCATTTTAATACATATGGAGCTTATGAACTGGCAAAATGTGTGGTGAAAAGTATTGTAGATCAAAAGTTGCCTTTGAGTAAATTTGTTTCCAAAAATTATAAAGGTTTTGATTTAAATAAACCTGATGCAGTCGAAAAATTTCATTGGCCTGAAAGTATCTTTATGGAATCTTTAAAACCTGATGGAAATTGAAACATTATGAAAAGAACCACGAAGTGGTTCAATATGAATAGCATCGGGTGAAACTCGGTGAAATATAAATAAAATCATTCGAACCGATGAAAAATATGAACATCAACATGTGAAATTCGATCAAAAAATGAAAATTAAAAATATTATCAGTCTAAGTTTAATCTGTTTTGCCTTCGGAAATCTTTCCGCACAAAATCCGTGGCCAAAAACTACCGAAACTGCAAAACCATGGACGCGTTGGTGGTGGATGGGAAATGCTGTGGATGAAAAAGGATTGGATAAACAGCTGACAACACTTAATAAAGCAGGTTTTGGAGGTGTTGAAATAGTCCCTATTTACGGAGCGAAAGGATTTGAAAATCAATATATTAATTATCTCTCTCCTGAATGGATGAAAATGCTTCAGTTCACCACAAACAAAGCAAAAAGCCTGAATATGGGCGTTGATATGGCGGTCGGAACAGGCTGGCCAATTGGTGGACCGCAGGTAAGTGAAGAGGATGCTGCCACAAAAATGATTGTTCAGACTTATACAATTTCATCAGGTGAAAAATTTGCAAAAAAAATTGTTTTAAATGATGAAAAGCTTAAAAATTTAAAAACGATAAAACTCGATATTGTAACCGCTTATAATGAAAAAAATGAAGCCGTTGTCTTAAACGATAAAATCACAAACGACGGTTCTCTCAATTGGAAACCAGATTCCGGAAAATGGACGATCTATGCAGTTTTTACAGGTAAAACGCTTCAAAAAGTAAAACGCGCTGCTCCAGGAGGGGAAGGATATACATTAGATCATTTTTCGCCTGTTGCAACGGTAAATTATCTTAAAACTTTCGATAAAGCTTTTGGAAATTCCAATTATGGCGTGCGTTCTTTTTTTAATGACAGTTACGAAGTTTACAATGCCGACTGGACGCCTGATTTTAAAAATGAATTTAAAAAAAGGAGAGGATACGATTTGAGTCCGTACATCAAATATTTGATTAATAATGATGAAAACGAAATAACGACAAGAGTTAAATCTGATTACAGACAGACGTTAAGCGAATTGATTTTACACAATTTTGCCGATAATTTCACGAACTGGGCACATTCCAAAAACTCAAAAAATACCAATCAGGCGCACGGCTCACCCGGAAATTTGCTGGATTTGTACGCCGCCGTTGATATTCCTGAATCTGAAACTTTCGGAAGCTCTATTTTTGAAATTCCAGGATTGAGAAGAGACACTGCAGATATTCAAAAATCGGATATGCCTGATTTCAATATGTTGAAATTTGCTTCGTCAGCAGCGAATGTGACGGGCAAAAAACTAACTTCAAACGAGACTTTTACTTGGTTGACTGAGCATTTCAAAACCTCTTGGTCACAGGCAAAACCAGAAGTGGAGCAGGTTTTTTTATCAGGAATCAATCACGTTTTTTATCATGGGACAACTTACACGCCGGCTGATGTTTCTTTTCCGGGATGGCTGTTTTATGCTTCGGTTAATTTTGTTCCGGAAAACAGTTTGTGGCCACATTTAACAGGATTAAATTCTTATATTGAGCGCACTCAAAGTGTTTTACAAAGTGGAAAATCCGATAATGAATTGTTGATGTATTGGCCAATTTACGACCAGTGGGCAACTCCAAAAGGAAAAGATATTGCCTTTAAAGTTCATAACGTTGAAAAATGGCTGCAACCAACACCGTTTTATGAAGATTTGAAGAAATTGGGCAAAATGGGATATTCTTTAGATATGATTTCGGATAAAATGATTAATGAAGCAAAATCTGAAAATCTGAAAATTCAGACTGCAAAAGAAGGATCTTCTTATCAGGTTTTAATCGTTCCGGAATTGACATATTTACCGGAAACTACGTTGAATGATATTCTAAAATTAGCCCAAAATGGCGCTTCGGTTATTTTTCAAAACGAACCAAAAGATATTCCCGGAAACTTTGAAGTGGAGAAAAGAAGAAATCAATTAAAATCTTTGTGGAATCAAATTCCGTTTCAGAATCAGGATGGAAATATAAAAATTGCAACATTCGGAAAAGGTAAAATTGTTTTAAGTTCAGATGTTGAAAAAGGATTAGAATATTTGAAAATTCAAAGAGAAAAATTAACGGACACGGGATTGAAATTTGTGAGAAGACAGTTTGACGGCGGAAAATATTATTACATTGTCAATCATACTTCAAAGGAAATTAATCAATTTGTTCCTATTAATTATACAGGAAAGCAAACCACGATAATGAATCCTGAAAACGGAGATTTTGGAGTTGCGCAGACCCAAAATAATTCGGTAAGAATTCAGTTGAAATCCGGAGAATCTTTAATTCTGAAAAATTCTGAAACTGTTGATTCATCCATCTCAAAATGGAAATATGCAGAGAAGACAGACGCTCCGATAGTTTTAGATCAAGCTTGGCAATTGAGATTCAAAGAAGGCGGTCCCGAACTTCCAAAATCAAGAAATTTAAATAAATTAGAACCTTGGACGAATTTTTTTGACGATCCTGCAACGCAAAGTTTTTCAGGTACAGGAATTTACACCACGACTTTAAGCTTAAAAAACAAAAATGCAGACGATTATCTTTTAAAATTTGATAAATTGTATGAAAGCGCAAAAGTGATTGTCAACGGTCAGGATGCGGGAATTGTCTGGAGTATTCCTTTTGAAATTAACATTGGAAAATACCTGAAAAAAGGTAAAAATACCATTCAAATAGAAGTTTGTAATTTAATGGCGAATAGAATTCGTTATATGGATCAGAATAAAATTACGTGGCGAAATTATAATGAGATTAATTTTGTAAACATTAATTATAAACTGTTTGATGCATCCAACTGGAAAGTTCAGCCTTCTGGTTTGGATGGTAAAATTCAAATAATTCCACTAACTTACTCGAAATAAATTTTAAACATAATGAAGCAGACTATTTTAAAAAAAATTGCATTAGGAACCTGTTTTTTGGTGGCTGGTTTTTACTATTCTCAAAACAAACCAAAAGTGGTATTGGATAATTTTTTTAATAACGAAAAACAGCAAGACAAGGAAACCGGAGAATTAAAATCCATGCATTATACATGGGAAGATAAAACAAACGGCGGATTTTCTTTGTTAGGAGAAATCTTCACAAAACAAGGTGCTGAAATCAGTACTCTGAAAACGGCTCCCTCAAAAAAAGATCTGAAAACGGCCAATGTCTACATCATTGTAGATGCAGATATTGACAAAGAAGCTTATGGAGGAAAGGCAAATTTAATTGATCCTGCAAGCATCAAAAATCTGGTAAAATGGGTTAAAGATGGTGGCATTTTAGTTTTGCTAAGTAACGATCATGGCAATTCTGAATTTGAACATTTTAACAAATTGGCAGGAGAATTCGGAATTCATTTCAACGATGACAGCTACAACCGTGTTCAGAAAAAAGAGTTTGATCAAGGAAAAGTAATGGTTCCTGCAGGAAACGAAGTTTTTTCTGAGCAAAAATTATATATGAAAGAAGTGAGTTCTATAGACGTAAAATTGCCTGCAAAAGTAATTTTGACAGCAGAAAATAAAAATATTGGAGCTGTCGCAAAATTCGGAAAAGGGACGGTTTTCGCATTGGGTGATCCGTGGTGTTATAATGAGTACATCGACGGCAAAAAATTACCAGAAGATTTTACCAACTATCAGGGAACAGAAGAATGGGTAAAATGGTTACTGGAACAAGTTTCCAAAAAATAATTAAACTTGTGCAATCGATTGAATTTGTCTGATAAATATTTTGGGCAGCTTAATCCGCCTTCCACTCCCAATCTTTTTGTTACACTGCGTTCCACAAAAAGGATTTCCGTTCAAGTCGGGCTGCGAGAGATTCAACTGAAAAATCCATGTCAAGGTTTTGAAATCTTGACATGGATGAATATCAATAGAAACGGGCTTTAGCCCGTTTAGAAAAGATGAGGATTCAAATTCGGCTTTAGCCAAAACATAAAAATAATTAGATATTAATGTAGAATTATGAAAATCAAATACATTTTTATTACATCCGCTATTTTTCTTTCGCAAACAATTTTTGCCCAAAGACAAATGGAATACCTGAAAAGAGGAATCGTAGCAATTCCTGCAGAATCAGGCATTTTTGTAAGCTGGCGTCTGTTGGGAACAGAAGCTCAAAATACTCATTTTGATCTCTATCGAACTGAAAATAATTCAACCAAAAAACTGAATGAAAAGCCATTGCTCAATGAGACTAATTTTTTAGACAAAACGGCAGATAAGGCAAAGAATTATACTTATTTCGTGAAATCCAACACTCAGGATAAAACAATAGATGATGATTCTGCGAAATATGTAGCTTCTCAAAAACCGTATTTTTCAATTCCATTAAAAACTCCCGCCGGATATACGCCGAATGACGTTTCTGTTGCAGATTTAGACGGAGATGGTGAATATGAAATTATTCTTCATCAAACCGGACAATCCCGTGATAACAGTCAGAAAGGTATTACCGATGAGCCAATTATTCAGGCATATAAAATGAATGGAACATTCTTATGGGAAATCAATTTAGGGAAAAACATACGAGAAGGAGCTCATTATACGCAGTTTCTGGTGTACGATCTAGACCAAGATGGTAAAGCAGAAATCGTGATGAAAACCGCAGATGGTTCAAAAGACAGCAAAGGAAAAGTTATCGGAGATGCCTCAAAAAATTACGTCAATGAAAACGGATTTATCCTTTCAGGACCAGAATATCTGACAGTTTTTAATGGCCAAACAGGAGAAGAAATTAATACCGTCAATTATCAGGTTCCAAGATTTGCAGGGAGTTTAAATCCAACCGATGAACAAATGACCGAAACCTGGGGCGATGCAAAAGGAAACCGTATAGACCGATTTTTGGGAGCGGTAGCTTATTTAGATGGTAAACATCCGAGTTTTGTGATGTCGAGAGGGTATTACACAAGAACTGCAATCGCAGCTTGGGATTATAAAGATAAAAGACTAAGTCTGAGATGGTTATTTGATACCGAAAGTTCAGAAGAAAATAAAAAATTCCGCGGACAAGGAAACCACAACCTAAGCATTGCAGATGTTGATAACGACGGAAAAGATGAAATTGTCTATGGTGCAATGACCGTCGACGACAACGGAAAAGTCTTAAACAGCACAGGCTATGGTCACGGCGATGCATTACATGTCGGTGACTTAGATCCATCAAATCCGGGATTGGAAATTTTTGATATTCAGGAAAGATTCGATGATGCAGGAGCACATTTCAGAGATGGAAAAACGGGAAAGGTTTTATGGAAATTACCTTCTTTAATTTATAGTAAGCAAGGCAAATTCCAAGGTCCGGGAAGAGGTCTTTCATTAAATATAGATCCTCGTTATGCTGGTTCAGAATGTTGGGCTGCCGGAGCCGGAGTTAAAGGTCTTTACGATGCGAAAGGACATAAAATCAGTGAAAAAAATCCGTCAGTTAATATGGGAATTTACTGGGATGGAGATTTTTTAAGTGAAATTTTAGACGGAACTTCCGTGTCAAAATGGGATTGGAAAAATGAGAAATCAAACTTGATATTTGATGCTAAAGATTTTCAGTGTGAATCAAACAACGGAACCAAGAAAAATCCTTCTTTAGTTGCAGATTTATTTGGAGACTGGAGGGAAGAAGTAATTTATAGAACCTCAGATAATCAGGAACTTCGAATTTTCAGTTCAACAATTCCTACGAAGCACCGTTTGTACACTTTGATGCACAACCCACAATATCGTTTGAGTATCGTTTGGCAAAATGTAGGCTACAATCAGCCGCCGCACACGGATTATTATTTGGATGAATCGGTTAAAGAAGTTCCGAAACCAAACATTATTACTGTAAAGCATTAAGTTTCCTTATTTTAAATTAATAGGAATGGGCTTTAACCCGTTTTAAAAATTTAAAATAATCATTTGGTTTTAGCCAAAATCTAAATAAAATTTAAATTAAACTAAATAAAAAGATAATAATTATGAAAAAGATACTCATGAGAACTGCTGTTTTTGCAGTAATTTTTGGGACTTTATCCTCATGTTCAGTTCAAAAATCAACAGCGAATAATATTGATCTTCCCAATAAAAAAGAAGTTCTGGAAACTGCAGAAAGAGCCAACCAATATTTCATGAACAAATGGCCGGATACCGGAAAAGAAATTGTAGGTAAAAAAGTTTGGCCAAGCAATCTGTGGACCCGTGCAGTTTATTATGAAGGATTAATCGCATTATATAAAGTAGATCCGAAAAAAGAATATTATGACTATGCAATGTCATGGTCTGAAAAGCACAATTGGGACATGATGCGCGATACTTACACGCGTAACGCAGACAATCAGGCTTGTGGACAAACATATTTGGATCTTTATGAAATCGATGGTAAGAAAAATCCTGAGAGAATAAAATTGGTAAAAGCTTCCATAGACAGTATGATGGCTACCAGTAAAGTAGACGACTGGTGGTGGATCGATGCACTTCAAATGGGAATGCCAATTTTTACGAAACTAGGGAGAATGACAGGTGAGAAAAAGTATTTTGATAAAAATTATGAAATGTATGCCTTCACAAAATACAAACACGGAGGAAACGGTTTGTATAATCCTAAAGACAAACTTTGGTGGAGAGACAAAAGCTTTGTTCCGCCTTATAAAGAACCAAATGGTGAAGATTGCTATTGGAGCCGAGGAAACGGTTGGGTAGTTGCTGCTTTGGCACGTACGTTGGAAGATACCCCAAAATCTGATCCTCATTATAAGGAGTATTTACAGGATTACAAAGATTTGTTATCGGCATTGCTTCCAATTCAGAGAGAAGATGGTTTTTGGAATGTAAGTTTACATGATCCTACAAATTTTGGAGGAAAAGAAATGACCGGAACTGCTCTTTTCGTATATGGAATGTCGTATGGAATCAACAACAATTTGATTGATAAAAAAACGTATTTACCTGTTGTTGTTAAAGCTTGGAATGCGATTGCAAAAGATTCTGTTCAGCCAAATGGATTTTTAGGTTGGGTTCAGGGAACAGGAAAAGAGCCAAAAGACGGTCAGCCACTTTCTGTAAGCAAAGAACCTGATTTTGAAGACTATGGACTAGGTTGTCTGTTGCTTGCTGCTAGCGAGGTTTATAAATTGAAATAACTTTTTATTTCCGCAGATTTCACAGATTTGCACAGATAATTGTGTATGATTTTTACAATTTAGATAAAATATAACATAAACATCTGTGCAAATCTGTGAAATCTGTGTGGAGAAAAATTACTTTAAATATCAATAGGGTCGGGCTTTAGCCCGACTAATAAATAAAGTCTATTCAAAGGCTTTAGCCAAAAACTTAAAAAATTATACAGCCTTAAGCTTCAATATTTAATTAATATTAATAAAATTCGGAAAAAACCTTAATTTTATTATCGAAAAGAAAACAATACTATGAATTGCATGACACTACAAGATGCGCAATCGATTTCATATATTTAATTTTCAAATTCTAACCATAAGATAAATTATGAATGCATTATTAGGAATTTTTTTCCATTTCTTAGGAGGCTTTTCTTCGGGAAGTTTTTACTTACCATACAAAAAAGTAAAAGGATGGAACTGGGAAACATATTGGTTGATAGGAGGGATCGTCTCCTGGATCATTGTTCCGCCATTGGCCGCATTTCTTACCATTCCTAATTTCTGGGAAATCATACAGAATGAGAGTTCGTCCATACTAGGATTAACGTTTTTATTCGGTGCCTTGTGGGGAATTGGTGGTTTTACTTATGGTTTAGGGGTTCGATATTTGGGAGTTGCACTTGGAAGCAGCATTATTTTGGGGCTTTGCATGGTTTTTGGCTCACTGGTTCCTTCAATATATTATGAATTTTCTCCGCAAACAGGAAAAGACAGTATTGGTTTGTTAGTTTCCAATAGGTGGGGACAAATGGTTTTACTGGGACTTTTTGTCTGTGTCATTGGGATTGTCATTAGTGGAAAAGCGGGAATGATGAAAGAAAAAGAACTGAAAACAGATTCATTAGATCCTCATGGTACACAAGTAAAAACGGAATATAAATTCGGTTTAGGATTAATTGTTTCAATCATATCAGGTGTTTTAAGTGCTTGTTTTAACTTTGGTTTAGAAGCCGGAAAACCAATGGCAACTGTAGCCAATGAATTATGGCAAAATGCAAATCCGGGAGGAGGTGAATTCCTTTTTCAAAACAATGTAACGTATGTCGTTGTCCTTTGGGGCGGAATGGCAGTCAATCTGATCGGCTGTTTATATTTAGCCATTAAAAATAAATCTTATACAGATTACGTAAAAAAAGATGTACCTGTTTTACGAAACTTAATTTTTTGCGCACTTGCAGGAACGATGTGGTTTTTACAGTTTTTCTTCTATGGAATGGGAGAAAGCAAAATGGGAAATGGCGCGAGTTCGTGGATCTTACACATGGCATTTATCATTTTAATCGCCAATCTATGGGGTGTTATCATTAAAGAATGGAAAGGAGTTTCCAAGAAAACGACTTCAACTATCGCTGTAGGAATGACGGTAATGTTTATTTCTATTTTGATCGTTGGATACGGGAATTCCTTACGTTAGAATCATTTTTCGGGAACCTTTACAACCTTTTAAAATTATCATCATACAGGTAATATATAGTTTAGTTTTTTATAAGGCACTGATATTTTTCAGTTGCCTTTTTTTATGTTAATAAATTACTGTAATTTTTTTTTGAAACAGAATTGATTATTACATGATTATGTTGTTGTTTTAAAGCTAGTTGCAGATTTAAAAATTTATTTAAAGTTATTTCACCAAATTGTTATTATTTTTAATTTTTACATTAAATATTTATACCTAATTAAGATAAATTATGAATTTTAAGATGCAGGATATGGCAGGATGCCGAAATTTTTGTAACAATGTACATTGGCTAAATAATAATTTAATGTTACTAAAACTTAATATATGTCTTTAAAAATTACAAACAAGAATTTAAAGCCATTAATTGCACCTTTATTTCTGCTTGCGTCTGGTTTTGTCTTTGGGCAAACAACAATTAAGGATACTGCAAAAGTAGGAACGAAAGAGATCGAAGAGGTTGTTGTTATCGGCTACGGAAAAGTGAAAAAATCTGACTTAACGGGAGCAGTAGCTTCAGTTTCTGCAAAAGATTTGGCTGCCACACCGGCGATGAACGCTTTACAGGCATTACAGGGAAGAGCTGCAGGTCTGAATATCGTTACAGCAGGTGGTGCTCCGGGAGCAGGTGCAAACGTTACGATTCGTGGAGGTGCTTCAATTACTCAGGGGACTGAACCGCTTTACATTGTAGATGGTTTCCAGTTGGATAATGCACTAAACGTAATTAACCCTAATGATATTGAAAGTATTGATGTTTTAAAAGGAGCTTCTGCAACAGCAATCTATGGTGCTCGTGGTTCTAATGGTATTATCGTCATTAAAACGAAAACCGGAAAAAAGGGTAGAACGACCATTAATTATAACTCTTTCATGGCATTTGATATGCTTTCAAAGAAATTAGATATGCTTTCTAATGCAGAACAGTATGTGAAATATCAGTATGAATTGGCTCAGCTTGGCGGAAATGCAACAAAATGGAGCAATATATTTGATAATAGCTTAGGAACAGATTCTCCCGGATTTTATACAGGAGCATTTAACAGAATCAGCAATCGTTACGGATCAGCTTCTGCAGTAGATTGGCAGGATAGAATGTTGGGTGGAACGGGAACAACCCAAAATCAAAACATAAACGTCTCTGTAGGGAATGAGAAAACACAGGCGTTCATCAGTTATAATTACAATAAGCAGGAAGGTTTGCTGCAAAACTACAGCGAAACCAGAAATTCATTGCGTGCCAATATTAATTCTGAAGTATATAAAGGAATAAGAGTCGATTTCAGTTCGATGTTTAATTCCAACTCTATGAACGGAGGAGGAGCTTATTCTGGAATGAAAAAAATTCTTCTTCAACCTATTACGGGAGGAACTAGATTTACAGACGATCAATTGTTCAACACGCAGACTTATGGTGATTTTTCAGGATTGGATTCCAGTTTCGATACAGAAAATCCATATGTAGAAACTCAGGCATCTACGTCTAATAAGCGTTCCAGAGCATTTATGGCTAATGCAGGCATTGAATTTGATTTTTTGAAAAATTTTACATTCAGAACGGCGGGTTCTTATAGCTGGAACAATAGTAAGTCAACTTCATTTTCAGATCAAAACTCCCGTGCATATCTTACAGATCCTGTAACTACCGGAATCAACGGAAGTATCGCAAATGCAGAATCATTTCGTTATCAGATCACAAATACTTTAACCTATAATAAAACATTCGCTGAAAAACATAAGGTTGCTGTTTTGATCGGACAAGAGGCCGTTTATCAGGAGTCTGAAGGTAACAGTATGAGGCTAACCAAATTTCCTATTTTTAATTATGGGTTAGATGACATTACCAATGCAACAGTAGCTGATAAAGATGTAAGTCATTCAAGTAATAGTATGAGTTCTTATTTTGGACGTGTAAACTACAACTATGATGATCGCTATTTATTGACAGCTACCATCCGTACAGATGGATCTTCAAAATTCGGCCCGAATAACAGATGGGGAACTTTTCCGTCGGTAGCTGGTGCATGGCGTGTTTCTCAGGAAAACTTCTGGAAGAATGGTAAGGTTAATAATATTGTAAATGACTTGAAATTAAGATTAGAATATGGGATTACAGGTAATAATGATATTGGAAACAGCTTGTACACGACCAACTTGGTACTTACAGATTATCCGATCAACAATACACCAGGTAACCCTGCCTTTACAACAAGTAACACCGTTGGTAATCCGGATCTGAAATGGGAACAGATGAAAGCATTGAATATCGGGATGGATTTAGCTTTATTCAACAATAGATTAAAATTAGCCTCAGAATTTTATAGAAATGATGTGAACGGGATGTTGTTGCCGGTTGTGTTGCCGGTTTCTACAGGATACGGAATACAATATCAGAATATTGCGAATATGAGAAATCAAGGTCTGGAATTTACCGTTAATTCTATTAATGTAAAATCGGGAGCCTTCAGATGGTCTACAGATGCCAATATAGGCTTCAACAAATCGAAAGTTCTTTATCTGGATGGAAAAGATTTCAGACCGTTCAGCGTAGGAAGCAACAGATCGGGAGTGGTAACTTATTATGCCAAAGTAGGCGAACAGTTGGGAGATATGTACGGTTATGTGTATGAAGGAATTTATACCACCGATGATTTTACCCAAGCTTCAAACGGAACACTTACTTTAAAACCGGGCGTTGTAAAACCTGCTACCGGAACTCCTAAACCTGGAGATATGAAATTTGCTGCAGATAATGCTGCCGGAGATCAATTTACAAGAAAATTAGTGAAAATTGGAAATGGTACACCTGATTTTATTGGAGGGATCAGCAATAATTTTTCTTATAAAGGCTTTGATTTAGCCGTATTTATGAAATTCAGTGTAGGTGGTGATATTTATAACGCTACAAAACAAAGTTTGAGCCCTTACGGAATGTTCCAGAACGTTCCTTCAGAATTCGGGAACAATTATTACCATCTTATTGATCCCAACACGGGTCAGGCAACAACCAATTTGGTGAGATTAAAAGAACTTAACCCTAATGAAGACTCAAGTCTTTGGAGTTTAAGCAACACGAATACTGCTAATATAACGTATCCATCATCATATTATGTGGAAGATGGATCGTATCTGAGAATTGCTCAGGTAACTCTTGGTTATAGTTTTAATAAAGAATTTTTACAGCATATTGCGGTAACTAATGCACGTATTTATGTTACAGTTAATAATTTAGCTACAATAACAGGGTACTCTGGTTATGATCCTGAAGTTTCAGCGGCAAGTGGTGTTGCAGTGACACCGGGGTATGATACTTCATCCTTTCCACGCTCAAGAAGTTATGTTCTTGGTATCAATTTAACTTTTTAATATTTAAATGTTTTACGTCATGAAAAATAAATCCACATTTATAAAACAATTAATAGTACTCCCATCTTTTTTGATTGCCGGACTGTTCATCAATTCATGTAGTGCCGATTTTTTGGATCAGCCAGCCTATAATGTAACGGATACAAATACGGTTTTTGAAAATTTAGATACCGCAGATTTGTTCGTTCAGGGTTGTTACAGAAATTTGGTTCCTACAGAAATGTATTATCAGCTTGGAGCAGGAGATACAGTAACTCACTCAGCTGAAGATGGTTCTACTAATAATTCCAAATATAACATTTGTAATTACCAATATGATGCTTATACTCCTAACACAGTTACAGGTATTTATGCGGCAATGTACTCCAGTATAGAGAAAACCAATATTGCGATCACAAGATTAGGTTTGATGGCACCAAGCGCGAAACGTAATGCTCTGATAGCAGAAGTAAAAGTTATTCGTGCATTTTGCTACCACAATCTAATCAGGGTTTATGGAGATGTTCCTGCGGTTTGGATACCTTTGGAAGATGCAGATCCTAACGATCCAAGTACTTTATATCCAAAACGTACTTCCAGAGATATAATCTACGACCGTATTATTGCTGATATGCAGGAATCGATAAATGATTTACCGGCTACAGGAACCACAACTGAGCGTTTAACGAAAGCAGCAGGCAATGGTATGTTAGCAAGAATTGCTTTGTATGCGGCAGGTTATTCTTTAAGATGGGATCTTAATACCGGAGCTGCTGGTACGATGTCTCGCAGAAATGATAATTCAAGAGTTCAACAGCTGTATCAAATTGCGGATAACGCAGCTGCGGCTGTAATCAGTGGCGGTACTGCCAGTTTAGTACAGGCTCAGGGAGGTAAAAGTGGTTTTGAAGCGTTGTGGTTCAATTTTGATCAAAGAAAATTTGCAGTAACCAATCCCGAAATGCTTTGGCACATCGCTGAATACGGACCAAATACCAACTCAGGCTTTGGAGTTTATGCAAATGAAGGTTCTCGTGGAGGAACTTATGGTTCCAGAAAAGCGCTACAGTTTATATTACCTACTTATTACTTGTCTTTTAATCAGGGAGATACTCGTAGAGATGTTTCTTGTACTTCTTACAGTATCTATTTCTTAAATGCAGGAGCTGCTACAGACACTTGGGTAAACGCAGGAACTACATTTTCTTGTATCTTGTCGGGTAAATTCAGAATGGGATGGTGTGTAGCACCACAGGCGGCAGATGCACGTAATCTTAATATTCCAATTCTTAGATATTCTGATGTTTTACTAATGTATGCTGAAACTCAAAATTATTTGAACGGAGGGCCAACTGCTGCTGCAAATGCGGCTTTACTACAGGTAAGAACTCGTGCAGGAATAGCTTCTTTAGCGATACCAAGCGGTCAGCAGGCATTTGAAAGTGCCATTGTTCAGGAACGTAAATGGGAATTTGCAGGAGAATTTAACCTTCGTACCGATTTGATTCGTATGAATCGTATTGCCAGCGAAATTGCAGCAACGAAACAGGCAATGAAAAATTTATCAGACCGTACAGGCCAATATGCAAGTACACCTGCTTTGCGTCTTTATAAATTTGAAAAGAATGCACAGGTTTATGGAGATCCGTTTTTGGCACTTAAATATATTGATTTAACAAATTCTGCAGAAATTGCAACAGCTACTAATGTTCCTGTAAACGGTACTGCTGCTGCTCTACAGGCATATCAGACGGCTTTGGCTGCTATAGTTACAGCACATGGACAAACAGTAGCAACAGGTGACAAATGGTATCCTACTAATATGTTTCAGGCTTATACAAGTACTTTTAATGGTAATGCTAGAAAAGCTGTAGGATTTACTTTAGGGTTTAATGCACTTCAGATTGGAGCTATTATTTATACAAAACCAACAGGTTCTGCTGAAAACGGTGGAACATATCCAAACTGGATCGAAGGTGGTGGAGATGGTCTTTTCTACGGATTTGTACCAAACAAAACAGAATTACTTCCGTTTGCAGCGCAGTCGGCAGGTCATCCTTTAGTTGATAATCCAAATCTTACGCAACTTCCGGGGTATTAATTAATAACCAATTGAAACTTATTTTAAACATTGAGAAAATTTTAGTTAAAGAAGAAATAAACTCGAATTTCCTTAATAGTTAAATTTTTAAACAAAAAACTTATCACAAAATATTAATTATAAATAAACTCAATTAGATTGCTGTATAAATGAATTGATTTAATGAAAATTCAAACGTTAAATTATCTTTAAATAAAGAGTTTAGCAGTATAGTACGGGATACTGAAAAAAATATAACAATCTAATTTTGGGTTACAATTTAGAAATATAAGACAAACAATGGAAAAAGTAAAAACATTCAAATACGTAGACTATTTATGGGATGAAAATAAGGCGGCAGCTTTAGGAGATGATCAGGTTGCTTTATTTTTATACCGCTCAAACATATTAGGGGCAGATTTAAGAATTACCAATTATGGAGGAGGGAACACCAGTTGCAAAACGCTTGAAAAAGATCCTTTAACCAACGAAGAAGTTGAGGTTATGTGGGTAAAAGGTTCAGGTGGCGACATCGGAACTCTTACAAGAAAAGGAATCGCCGGATTATATACAGAAAGATTAAGAAACTTAAAAAATGTTTACCAGGGGTTAGAAGATGAAGACAGAATGGTAGGCTTATTCAATCATTGTATTTTTGATTTGGATAGCAAAGCACCTTCTATTGATACACCTCTTCACGGTTTACTTCCATTCAAACATATCGATCACCTCCATCCTGATGCTTTAATTGCAGTAGCTGCAGCAAAAGACAGCGAAGCGATTACCAAAGAAATCTGGGGAGATACAATGGGTTGGGTTCCATGGCAACGTCCTGGTTTTGATCTAGGATTACAATTAGAAAAATGCTTAAACGATAATCCGGGAATTCGCGGTATCGTGTTAGGTAGCCACGGATTATTCACTTGGGGAGATACTTCTTATGAATCTTATATCAATAGTTTAGAAGTAATCGAAATGGCTTCTGAATATATTGCTAAAAAAATCGAAGAAAACGGACAGGTTTTTGGAGGTCAAAAAGTTGAATCTCTTCCTGCTGATGAGCGTAAAAACAAAGCAGCTCAATTGATGCCTTTGTTGAGAGGTTTAGCATCATCTGAAAACAGAATGGTTGGTCATTTCACAGACAGCGACGTGGTTTTAGAATACATCAATAGTAACGATTTAGAACGTTTAGCGCCACTTGGAACATCTTGTCCCGATCACTTTTTAAGAACAAAGATTCAGCCTTTAGTTTTAACTTTAGATAAAAATGAAGATTTAAGTGATTCTAAAGCTATTTTATATAAATTAAATCCTCTTTTCGAAAAATACAGACAAGAATATAAAGAATATTACGAAACTTGTAAGCATCCAAACAGTCCAGCAATGCGTGATCCGAATCCTGTGATCATCATTTATCCGGGCGTTGGAATGTTCAGTTTCTCAAAAGATAAGCAAACGACTCGTGTTGCAAGCGAATTTTATGTCAATGCAATCAACGTAATGCGTGGAGCAGAAGCAATTTCTGAATACACATCATTACCAAGACAAGAAGCGTTCGACATCGAATATTGGTTGTTGGAGGAAGCAAAACTGCAAAGAATGCCTAAAGAAAAACCACTTTCAAGAAAAATTGCTGTCGTAACAGGAGCAGGTGGCGGAATCGGACAGGCAATTGCTGACAAAATGGTTCAGGAAGGCGCAGTTGTTGTTTTCACAGACTTAAATCAGGAAGCTGTAGAGTCTGTTACTGCAAAATACAGCAAAGATCAGGCGGTTGCCGTTACTTGTGACGTGACAAGTGAAGAAGCGATTGCTAACGCTTTTAAAGAAGCGGTTCTGGCGTTTGGTGGAGTAGATATTATCGTTCATTCCGCAGGTTTAGCTATTTCTAAATCTTTAGAAGATACCACAACAAAAGATTGGGATCTATTAGAAAATGTCTTGGTAAAAGGACAGTTTTTGATGGCAAAAAATGGCGTTGAAATCATTAAAAAACAAGGTCTTGGCGGAGATATCGTAAACATAGCAAGCAAAAATGGCTTAGTTGCGGGTCCAAATAACGTAGCATACGGAACTGCAAAAGCAGCTCAACAGCACATGACAAGATTATTGGCAGCAGAATTGGCAGCTGATAAAATCCGTGTCAACGTTGTAAATCCTGACGGAGTTATTGTTGGAAGCAAAATCTGGGAAGGTTCTTGGGCAGAAGGTCGTGCAAAAGCCAACGGAATTTCTGTAGAAGAATTACCAGCATTTTACGCAAAAAGAAATTTGTTAAACGAAATTATCCTTCCGGAAGACATCGCCAACGGAGTTTTCGCTTGTATCGCAATTTTAGATAAAAGCACAGGGAATATCATTAATGTTGATGGCGGAATGGCAAACGCCTTCCCAAGATAAAATTTTAATACTGAAAATAAGAATTATTATTAAATTGAAGGCTTAATATGTATGTTAAGCTTTCAATTAATAAAAAAATAATTTTCTGCACACAGAGCCACGAAGTGGCGACATATCAGTAGCACAGGGTGAAACCCTGTGTAAACAAAAATGGGGTAGGAAATCTGTGAATAAATCACAATTTGGTAACTCTACAAATAGGATTTTAAAAAAATCAAATCATGATTATAGGAAAAGATATCATTGAACAATATAACAAAGGAGAAATTGAAAACTTTAATACAGATTTCGATTTTCTACAAAATAAATTAACAAAATCAGGCTCAAATGTTACTGAAATCGTCAATAAAATTGCCGATTTTCAAGTGGCTATTCCGAGCTGGGCTTTAGGAGCTGGCGGAACACGTTTCGGGAGATTTTCTTACGGTGGCGAACCCTCTTCTTTAGAACAAAAATTAGATGACGTTGGATTGATCCATGCTTTAACGCATTCTGCAGGAGCAATTTCTTTGCATATTCCTTGGGATATTCCGAGTGATGTAGCAGCGATTAAAGAAAAAGCAGCGTCTCACGGACTTATTTTTGATGCCATGAATTCCAACACGTTTCAGGATCAGCCGGGAGCAAAAGCATCTTACAAATTTGGTTCTTTGAATGCTGTAAATGAAGATTCAAGAGCTTATGCGGTTGAACATAACAAAGAAGTGATCAGAATCGGAAAAGAATTAGGTTCAAAAAGCTTAACCGTTTGGTTGGCGGATGGAGCAAGTTTTCCGGGACAGTTAAATTTCCAGACGGCTTTATCAAACACTGAAAAAAGCTTAAAAGAAATCTACGCAGGAATGCCGGAAGACTGGAAGCTTTTCATCGAATATAAACCTTACGAACCGAATTTCTACTCAACAACAATTCAGGATTGGGGAACGTCGTTTATGTTGGCAAATGCTTGTGGCGAAAGAGCTTACACGTTGGTAGATTTGGGTCATCATTTGCCAAATACGAATATCGAGCAGATCGTTGCAACCTTAATGTATAAAGGAAAATTAGGTGGTTTCCACTTCAACGACAGCAAATATGGAGATGATGATTTGACAGTTGGTTCTATTAAACCTTATGCTTTGTTCTTGATTTTCAATGAATTGGTGTACGGTATGGAAAATAATTCTCAAAACCCATATCCGGCTTGGATGATTGATGCAAGTCATAACATCAAAGATCCGTTGGAAGATTTATTACAGTCTTTAGAAGCTATTTTAATTGCATATGCTCAAGCTCTTTTGGTTGATCAAAAAGCATTAAAAACAGCACAGTTAAATAATGATGTTGTTGGTGCGCAAGACATTTTGCAGAACGCGTACAGAACAGATGTTCGTCCATTATTAAGAGCTGCAAGATTACAGACAGGTGCGGCACTTGACCCGATTTCGGCTTACAGAAATTTAAAGGTAAGAGAAAATTTAATTACCGAAAGAGGTCTAAATGTTAAGGCAACCGGATTATAATCCTATTTAAAATTGATAGTTTTAACTTTTGAGTGCAATCGAAAGTTTTTATTATATGTATCCTTATTTTTTTATCATTAAGGTTGAAAGTGTTTAGATGAGTAGGGTTTTAGGCATTGCTGCTTAAGAAATTAGTGGATTTTTTTCTTAATGCATCTTACTATCTGAACACTCCTTAATGGTTCAAAAAATAATTAATTTAAATGAATATCCAATAAACATAATTATCATTTGCTGAGTGAAACGCCCTTGCGAACGTAAAAACGAATAGTAGTCAAAAATCTTTGCGACTTTGCGTTAAAATAAATCCAAGTAAAGTAAATTTAAGAACATACATTAGTGTTATTAGTGAAAACATTAGCACTATTTGTGTTTAAAATATAAAAATTCATCCCAAGAATGTCCAAAAAAAAGGTAACAATAGTATTTGATATTGGAAAAACCAATAAAAAGTTCTTTTTATTTGATAAAAATTATAAAGAGGTTGTTCGTGAATATACGGAATTACCCCTCACAACAGATGAAGATGGTTATCCCACAGAAGATCTTGTTGCATTACAAAACTGGATTAAAGATAATTTCAATGCCATTCTTGAAGATGAAAAGTATGAAGTTAAAGCGATCAATTTTTCAACTTACGGAGCGAGTTTTGTGCATTTGGATCATAAAGGAAATATTCTGACGCCTTTGTACAATTACACCAAACCGATGGATCAGGAAATTCTTGATTTATTTTATGAAAAACATGGTGATAAACTGAAAATTGCCCGCGAGACAGCATCACCACAATCAGGAATGTTAAACTCAGGTTTGCAATTATTTTGGTTGAAATATAAACATCCCGAAACGTTTAAAAAGATCCGTTACAGCCTTCATTTACCTCAATATTTGTCGTATCTGTTTACAGGAATTTGTGTTTCAGAATTTACTTCAATCGGCTGTCACACCAATTTGTGGGATTATGATAAAGCGGATTACCATGATTGGGTTTACGAAGAAGAGATTGATGCATTGCTTGGACCGATTGTGCCAACTTCAGCAAGTATCAACACCTCTTACAAAAACAAAAAAATTAAAATAGGTGTCGGAATTCACGACAGTTCTTCAGCGTTATTGCCTTATATTTTAAGTAAAAAAGAGCCATTTTTATTGCTTTCAACAGGAACCTGGAGTATTTCTTTAAATCCATTTAATGATGAAAGTCTTACCGATGAAGATATAGAAAACAATTGCCTGAATTACATGCGAATCGATGGTAAACGCGTAAAGGCATCCCGTTTTTTCATGGGAAATGAATATAAAATTCAGGTTGAAAAATTGTGTGATTATTATGGAAAAGAATATGGTTTCCACAGAGAAGTGCAGTTTGATCAGGATTTGTATCTGCGTTTAATGAAAAATAAGAATATCTATTTTCGTTTTGAAGGAATTATTTTGAAACGAAAAATGATTACTGCAACAGATTTAAATTCTTTTACTACATTTGAAGAAGCATATCATCAATTGATGATTGAATTGATGGATTTACAGATTCACACCATTACAAATGCAATCGGAAATTCGGATATTGAAAACATCTACATTGATGGTGGATTTACAGACAACGACGTTTTTATGAAACTGATGTCTCACCATTTCCAGCATTACAATGTGATGTCTACACATTCTCCGTTGGGTTCGGCATTGGGAGCATCGATGGTTATTTCCAACAAAAAAATAGACGAAACATTTTTACAGCAGCATTATCAGATGAAAGTGCTTCAACCGTTAATTCTTAATTTATAAATCATGTCATTTCCATTTGATACCCGTTATGCTTCACTTGAATTGTTGATCGAAAGAGCAAAAAAAAGAATGCCTCGTTTCGCTTTCGAATATCTGGATGGCGGATGTAATGAAAATATCAACAGAGACAGAAATACAAGCGAACTGAGAGAAGTTCTGCTTCGTCCGCAATACCTGAACAATAATTATGCGGAAGCTAGCATGGAAACTGAATTATTTGGAGTAAAATATTCCGCACCATTCGGAATTTCTCCCGTTGGTTTACAAGGATTAATGTGGCCAAACGCTCCAGAAATTTTAGCAAAAGCTGCTTTCAAACATAACATTCCTTTTATATTGAGTACGGTTACAACCAGCAGTATCGAAAGAATTGCTGAATTAACAGAAGGAAAAGCTTGGTATCAGTTATACCATCCTAGAGAAGAATGGTTGCGTGATGATATTCTCGACCGTTGTGAAGCTTCTGGTTATGATGTTTTGTGCGTTTTATCTGATGTTCCGACTTTCGGTTACAGAGCAAAAGAAATCCGAAATGGTTTGGCAATGCCACCTCAGATTAACTTCCGAAACGTTTCCCAAGCTTTAGCAAGACCGGAATGGTGTTTGGAAATTCTGAAACATGGAGTTCCTAGTTTTAAAACCATGGAAAAATACATGGAAAAAAATATGGGCGTGAAACAGTTAGGACAATTCATGAATTCTACATTTTCTGGAAGATTAAATTCTGATAGAATAAAAGCAATTCGTGATAAATGGAAAGGAAAATTGGTCATTAAAGGTGTCGCTTCTGACGAAGATGCCGCAGAAGCCGTACGTTTAGGATTTGACGGAATGATTATCTCGAATCACGGCGGAAGACAGCTCGATGCCGGAGAATCTACGATTGCTGTAGTCAAAGAAATTAGCGAAAAATACAAAAATCAGATCAAAATAATGATGGATAGCGGCGTGAGAACCGGTCCAGACGTTGCCCGCGCTTTAAGCTGTGGCGCAGAATTTACCTTTATGGGAAGGACGTTTATGTATGCTGTAGGAGCTTTAGGCGAAAAAGGCGGTGATCATATTATTGAAATGCTTAAAATGCAGTTCAGACAGGTTTTGGAGCAGGTTTGTTGTGAGAAACCGGAAGACTTGCAGAACTTTAGAGTAAAATAAAATTTCTTAAAAGATAATTATTTGATCAGTTTGTCATTGGCTACGCCGAATCTTCAATTTCTGACAAGGAAGAATCTCCTTTTAATTTAATAATAGATTCACTACATTTCATTTCGTTCTGAATGACACGGTTGAATCATTCAATAGGTATTCAATAGGAACGGGCTTTAGCCCGTTTTCAATAAAAGAAATTCTACATTGGCTTTAGCCAAAACCTAAACTTTAAAATATTTTTAAACGCAAAGATTTAATTAAAAAAATGTATTATTTAAAGGAGCAAAGATGGCGACAAAGTCGCTGATGAAGCCAGCTTAATAAGAATCAATGTATTGATTCTACTCTTTGCTCTTAAAATATTTAAAATCATAAATAAAACTTTGCGTCAAAAAAACTAAACAGTTTCAAAATAAAAAATTCGCAAAGACAACCCTGCGAATTTTCATTTATAATAATTCTAAAATTTATTTCTTCTTTTCAGACTTTACAGCTTGTCTTGCCAATAATTTCCAATCATTTTTCACTTTTGCCCAAACCAATAATACATCCAATGTTACATCGCTCGGGCCTTTCCCAAGGTCATTAGTCTTCGCATAAAAATGATGACGAACAATCGCTGTGTTCCCGACGATATTTATGTTTTGATTGGTAATATCAATGGTTTCAAAAACTGATTTTTTACTGGATAATTTGTCAACAAACTCTGCTGAATCATCTATATGACCTCCAGAATGTCCGTAAGTTAGTTCGGGTAAAATCAAAGATTCTAACGATGATTTATCACCGCTTATCATGGCTAATCTTAGCTTTTCTGCAACATCAGTTACAGCATCTTTATCATTCTTTTTCTGTCCTGAAACAGCAAGTACCATGAAAAAACTCATGGCAAAAATTAATTTTTTAATCATAATTAAATTAGATATTTTTTTAAAAGTATATTTTAAAAATTAATGTAATCGATTGCGCGTTTTTGTAAAAAATATAAACTTTAAGTTTTAAAGAGAATCTCTCTGAATAAATTTAAAAACATTATTCACCTGTTCCTTCTTATTTTTTAGGATCATATACGCTGCAGATTCTCCCATTGCTTTAAAATCTGTTGTAATTACCGTAATTCCAAGTAATTCTTTCAATGGAGTCTCATTGTAGGAAATAATTCCGATGTCTTCGCCCAATTTCAGATTTTTCTGTCTGATTTGTTTAACCAAATTCACCAAATCACGTTCCCGGATGGTGATGAAAATATCTTTTTCCTGTAATTCCATGTCGGGATAAATTTCGTCGAGAATTTCATAATCGAGTTTAAAATCTTTGCAAAAATTCTCAAAACCACGTACAATACGGAAAGGATAGGGATGAATGGATTTATCTGGATAGACCAAAATGATCTTTTCGTATTTTTTAATTTTGTCTAAACCTTCCTTCAGGGCATTGTAAATATCATGTTCAAAATCCTGAAAAATAGTACCGTATTCCCCTGAAATGTTGGGTTTTGTATTATCTAACAACAGTAATTTATTTTTCGGAATTTTTTCAATCATATCAAGCACTTCCTGTGTCGAACTGGTATGTTTTGACTGTTCATCCCGAAAATGAGGCATGATCACATAATAATCAAATCCCCCAAGATTTTTCTTTAAGGAATTAATGAAAAGTGTTTCATCACAATGATAAATATACATCTCCACATTGCCTTTGGTACCGATTGCATTGACGAAATAATTATAAATCATCATCTTATAAGTACTCGGTTTGTTGATCAAAAAGAAGATATTAATGATATCATTTTTATTGATACGCGAAATATAATATCCTTTACCTTTTACCGATTCAATGATTTGTCTTTTTCGAAGCTCTTTGTAGGCTTTTTCAACAGTATCTCTTGATAGAAAACAGGATTCGCTGAGCTCGTTGATAGAAGGGATTTTTTCTCCAATCTGAATTTCCCCACCATCAATTCCATTCAGAATAGAATCTACAATTTGTTTGTATTTTGGAACTCTGGAGTGTTCATTTATCTGTACTTCAAATGTTTCTGCCATGGCTTTTCAGATAGGAGAGATTAAAACGGTTTTAAAGAATCTAATTTAAAGAAAATTAATCAATGTTTGTATAAAAGTTGTAAAATTTATGTCAATATCCTCGTATTTTTTATGATTATTCAAAATAAACCTAAATCGATAGATTTTTTACGATGAAAAAAAAATCATTCTGAAAAAAATTGAAACAGAATGGAGATAAAATTGAATAATATCAATACAGATCATAAAAAAGCCTGCCCCTTTCAGGACAGACTCCAACTAAGTATGAATGTAATTTTTTAAGGCATTTTTTTGAAACCTTCCGCTTTTATTTTCCAAGTTCCATCCTTCGGAAAGCCGGGGAATTCGCCTTTTGAGCTGTCCCAACCTTCGAGCATCATCGCAACCGTTGTTAAAACTCCACCATTTCCCGGAAGATAAATTCGTAAACGACCATCTTGATAATTGTGACCGTTTTTCAGGTAAGTATTGGTTTGAATATTCATGAAAAGTGCATCCAAAGCCTTGTTTGGAAGTCCCAATCTTGCAGCATTCATTGCAGTCATCGGGAAATCCCAACCCCAGGTGTGTTCCCAATTCCATCTTTCCCAAACGATATCGAGAGTATTTTTCATGATTTTTTTATCCAATTTCGGAGATTCCGGAACCATTCCCAACGCTCCAAGAACTGCCGGATGATCGGTCATCCATTTTGGGTAGGTGAAAGAATCTTTTGCAGATTCTGTCGACAGATAAACGCCATCCTGAACCGGAAGCGGAGCCAATTTTGAAATGACATCATCCCATTTTTTATCTCTCGGTTGTCCTAATCTTTCTTTCCATTCTTGAGCAACTTTCAGTGCCCAATCCCAATATGCCACTTCATAAGTCGGATTGTAAGTATCTTTAGCTGGAAAAACTTCCTGTGCCGGAATTACACCTTTACCTAAATTGTAACGTTTCTTTTCTTTGTCATAAGTGGCAAAATCTGCCATGAAATCTGCTGTTGCAAAAATCAGATCTTTATATTTTTCCAACACTTTTTTGTCCTTTTTATCGCGGTACAAAAGTTCGGTCATATAAATAAGATGTGGTTGCTCCCAAATCAAAAAGGCAGCTACAGAAGATGGACTTTCATTTCCGTCGTTATCAGACATTTTGATCCATCTTACGCCTTTATAGCCTTGTCTTTGGGCTAAAGCTTTTGCTTTTTCAAATGATCTGAAATAATAATCCAATTGTTTTTCTAGAATTTCAGGTCTTCCCCACAAAGCGTAGTGGACACCATGCCACCAATGCATTTCTGTGTGAGGTTTTCCGTACCAACTGTTGAAAGTTAAGCCCGTTTCCTGTGGAGGATTGCTTCCTCCACATTGTACTTTGGTTAAATATTCAGACAAAACAACTCTGCGTTCCAATTCGCTAGCTCTTGGGTCTGTACTTCCTTCAAAATCTACGGCAGCACCGCTTTCCCAGAAAGATTTCCATCCAGAACTGCTTTCCATTTCAGCATCAGCAAATAATGTTTTACTGCTTTTTGGATTTTTAGACGAAAATTCAACACTTAATTCTATTGTTTTGTTTTTAGAAGAAGGTTCGTAAACAAAATAATGTTTCCCCGCTTCGCTTAATTTCCCGTCTGTAAAATATAGTTGAGTAAAATAATCAGCGCTTTGCAATTTATGTTCAATCAATCCCTGGGTCGGATTTGATGAAATAATTTTTGTTGAATGATCTTTTTCATTGCCATAAAAAACTGCATCATCCAAGAATTGTCCGGAAGGAGAAGGGTAGTGCGCGAATACCTTTAGTCTTTTTTGAGTTATTAAATCTGATTCAATTTTAACTCCAATTTTGTCTGAATTTTGAAAAGACGCCGTCCAGACTTTTACAGGAGTTCCTTCCAATGAGAATTCACTCGTAATAATTCCTGTCCACAAATCAATTTTCTGATTGATGTTCTGTAAATCTGAAATTTTGGCTTTCTGACCATCTTTTTTATAGAGTTCAATTCCCACATTTCCCAACTGCAAACGATGTTGATTCACACGGTAATATTCAACAGCTTTTTTATTACGTTCCGGTTCTTTGAGTTGGACACTATACAATGCTTTTCGTCCATCATTATTGAAGTCGTAAGCTTTTAACGTCTCATCAAATTTGTAATTTTCGGTATTTGGAAAACTATTCCAACCCCATTCTGACTGAGTCCCTAGAGAAACTCCATTTTTGTAAACCTCAGGAAATGACTGCATTCCGGTAATATCAACGGTGTACGCAAATTTTCCGTTTCCGACCGTCAGAGAAGATAAAGTATCAACTTTTGTATTGACAATATTATGACGCTGAACGACTTTTTGACGGTCAATTTTCTGGGCATTGAGAGAAGAAAATCCAATGCAAAAAAGACTCAGATATATGACTAATTTCTTCATTTTTTTAATTTATTTTATGTTTTAACCGTAAGAGAATCAAAAGGTTTTAGCATGAATAGATATTTAAAAGACGACAAAATAATAGAAATAACATTTTATATTTTGTAAACTCTTGCAACACTTTATTTTCAAACATTTCTTTTGAAGCTTTTGTGGTAAAAAGCTTTTAATTATTTTTTATTTTAAAACAGTAGCGCTCATCATTCCGATGATAACATCGTTGCTCACTGCCGTTAATTTTATAGTTTTTAATTCTTTGTTCGGGTCAATAGGTAAATCCAGAATCGTTGCTGCACCGCCTTCTATAGCACGATCTGTGAATCCTTTAATACCTGAATATTTCGTTAAACTTCCGTCTTTATATAATTCTCCGGTTTTTAATTTTACTCTGTACGGAATTTTATCATCCGGAATTTCAAAGGCAAAATTATCATCAAGCAAATCCTGCTCAATCGGCCACCAATTGGTTGGATTTTTTAGTTCTAATTCTGTAGTCGAACCATCAGCATATTGAACGGTAATTTTTCCGTTAATAATCTGTGATTGCATCGGATTCGTAGAACCTGCCATCAGAAAATAGATTTTTTTTCCTTTTCCTGAAATGGGAATTTCTACCGATTTCGGAAAATTATCCCACTGACTCGTAAAGACAATGTTTTTCTCCGAATTATCAATTAAAAAAGGGATTTCAAGAAAATCAACTTTGCCATTTTTTCTTTTATTCATCAATCCGCTGTCGTCGATTTGAGCGTTGATTAATGGATAACACCAATTTCCAATTCCCTGCCACGGAAGCTGTAATGTTGGAACATTTAGGCGTGGAGAAAGATATTTTTGGTTGAAAATTTGGGTTACGCTTTCATTATATTTTGAAGCTAATGAAATGGTGTTGAATTCTCCTTTGTTTTCAATTTCCCAATCTGTGATTTCAATATTTTGCTTAATTCCGTTATATTCAAACTCGATGAAATTTGTTCCTTTGCTTAAAATATTTGCAGGAATTTCAATTGATGTTGATTGATTTTTTTGAACTGAAAAGGTTTTATTTAAACCATTAATATTCAATTTTCCATTAATCGAATTTGCTGATTTAGATTGAATTTGTAACTTTTTATTCATCCATTTTGCTTCCAAAGGATAACGAATATCAACATTCACCGGTTGCCACCAACTTGTACTATTTTGCTCAACCTGCACGAAGAAAGTTCCTTTTATTTCTTCTTTAATTAACTCAAATTGAGTTTCTTTTCTATTTTTAATTAATTCCTGTGGATCAAAAACTGCTTTAATTTTATTTTTTGAATCTAAATTAAGTTGAAGATTTTCAGAAATGTAGGTTACATAATCTGTCTTTTCGGTTTTTAATCCCTCTCCTGAATAACTAATTTCAATCTTAAATTCTTTTCCAATCGGAGTTTCAAACTGTAAAAAAGGTTGTGAAATAGAATTGGGATTTATCACAAATTTCACATTTTTACCATTCACCTTCACGGATTGTATTTGGGCATAATTCACAGGAATCTGCATTTCCAAAGCAATTGGTTTCGGATAATTTGATTTGAAAAAATATTCAGCTTTTTTTGAATTTTGATTAAATTTAAATTCCCAATCAGGAAGTTTCAGCTCAGCAAAATTCCAATCTTTAGGAAAACCTGTTTTGATACTGATTTTATTTTCTAATAATTTAGGATAAACTCCGAAAAGTCCTTCCGTTAAAGTTCTTGCAGCAACACCAATCGGATCGGCAAAATCTCTGTACAATTCACCACGAAAAGCATCGTAATGAGACAATTGCTCAAAATTCCCTGGACTGATTCCGTAATACATACTTTCTGCCAAATTGCCTTTCCAAAGTCGGTAAGCATCTTCAGTTCTACCAGCTTGCCAATATGCCAAAGCAGTTTGTAAATTCTCTGCCAGAGCTACATTGTTGATCGACCAATCATATGGCTGCCAATTTGTAGTCGACAAAGTATAATAGTTTTTATCAGCTTCTCCTTTTACTTTTATCGGAATTTTTGGAATATAATTGTTGATATATTGAGTATTTTGATAATCCTCAAATTCATTTAAAATATAAGCATCCGAAACGTGATAAATCGACCAAATTCCGGGTTTATCATGAAGAATTTGATTACCCAAAGAGTCTTTATATTCAGCAAAATATCCTTTATTTTTAATCCAAAGCTGATTTTTCATGGCGCTCAAAATAGATTCGGCTTCTTTTTCGTAAGGTTGAGGATTTTCGCCAATAATTTTCGCCAATTTTGCCATTTCACGATTGGCTCTGTAATTATAGGCAGAAGTGTGAGTAACTTTTCCACCCGAATATTGTAAAGCATCACTTGCCCAAATTGCAGCATAAGCATCGTAAAGATCACCTCTTTTGAAATTTCGTTTTTCCCAATCCATGTGACGAACCATCGTTGGCCACATTTTCTTTAAGAATTCTATATCTCCGGTGTAATTGAAATGAGAAAACATCTGATCAAAGAAAACCAAATTCATATCATAATGATGTGGTTTTGAATTATCATTGGGATTCCTCGAAATATATCCACTTGAAAACAAAGAATTGCCCATTTTTTCGGAATGTCGAGCTAAATGTAGTAAAGTATCCATCTCAACAGGTGCGAAATCTGGTTTCAAAACCTGCGAATTTGAATAGCTTTCAAAATGTTTTTTTGCGCGATCATGCCAACTGAGAGCGTCTGCAACGTAAGCACCACGCCAGGCATTTAATCGCATTCTCCATGCTACAGCGCCATGAAGATAGGTTGGACTTTCCCAAATTCCATCTGCGGCAACGGTTAAAGTTGCCCCAAAATTATTTAAATCCGAATCGGGAGTTTTTAACTGAACTCGGTTGGTTAAATTTAAACGTGATTGTTCAGATTCATTAAAAATATTCTTTAATTCTTCGTCTGAAAAATTTTTATCTGATTTTCCTTTTGCAATTTGTATGTAAATAGGTTGTTTTTGCACTGAATAGGAAGCATAAACAATCGGAGATTGTTCATTTTTATTTTGAGTAAAATCAGATAGTTTTTCTAAAGTTTTTGCATCGGTAAATTGTAATGAATTAGTGCTTGAAAAACTTCCGTTAATATTCTGAATTTCCTTTTTTTTATTTAAATGAGAAAGTTCAAATTGGTTTTTATTAATTTTAAATTCATTTCCAATGCAGTATTCGGGAAGTAAATAAAATCCCGATTCCGGATCTGCGCCAATATCGCCGTTTCTGCTGAAAGTTGTTCCGCTCGCTCCGCCATAAACAGCGTAGATCTTTGTTGAGGAATCTACATTTTCAGTTTCCATTTTTAAAACTAAACCTTCTTCTTTGGATTGTGCTAAAACGGTTAGTTTTAAAGTTCCAAATCCAAGAATCGGATCTTTAATATGGTAAAGCATTGATCCCGGACGATAACGGGTTTCAATCCTTTCTGCATTAATCAATTTTTTTATGGAATTCCCTTTTTGAATAACGAACTGAAGATTTCCGCCCATTCCCGGAAGATACAGCGCAAATTCCGGTAGATCTCCGGCTTCGACTCTTGAGGCTCGGTTGTCTCCATACAAAGCACGGTTGAAACGGTATTTTCCATTAACCAATAAAAAATCACCTTTATCTTCCTTATAATGCAGTTCTCTTTCATTGTTTTGCCAATGTTTTGATTGGGAAAATGAAAGTGAATAGGCAGATAAAATGATACAACCTGCTAAAATGGATTTTCTTCGCATTTTATTTAAAATTGGTTAAAGGTTTTCCGTTAACGGTTACGTTTTTCAGCGTCACATTTTTCAAGAAATCAACTTTATATGGAATCTCGACTCCATTAATTTTGGCATTGATCATCGTGAAATCTGTTATCGGTGAAGATTCGTAAGCATCAGAAAGAACGGCGTATTTTCCACCTTTTTCTACCTGTAAATTTTCTACCCAAATATTTCTGATGGTCGGAATAAAGTTGCCAGGTTTTTCATAATGCATGTTGAAACGCACGGCTGCTTCTTTATACGCGCCAACTTTTGTGTTGTAGAAAAATACGTTTTCAATGATTCCACCGCGGCTTGAGCTTGTTTTAATTCTTAAAGCTCGGTCAAGATTTTTACTGTCCATCACATTTCCTATGGCATAAATGTTTTTGGCTCCGCCTGCAATTTCGCTTCCGATTACAACGCCACCGTGCCCGTCTTTCATTTCACAGTTTTCGATGATGTGATTTTCTGCGGGTTTTCCGATACCTCTTCCGTCTTCGTCTCTTCCGGATTTTATGGCAATACAATCGTCTCCGGTATCGAAATAAGAATCTTTAATCCAGACATTTTTACAGGCTTCAGGATCAAAACCGTCGTTATTAGGGCCGTGACTAATTATTTTTACTCTTTCAATTAAAACATTTTCGCAGAGTACGGGATTCAAGTTCCACATTGGAGAGTTTTTAACTAAAACATCTGCCATGTAGAAATTTTTACTTTTATAAGGCTGAACAAAATTTGGTCTCAGATAATGTCCATCACCAAAAATTCTTTCTCTCGGATCTTTCTTTTGAGCCATATATTCGTGAAGTTTTGCACGTGCAGGATTTTGTCTTCCCGGACGGGATTCGTTGTAACCATATTGTTTGGCTCCACACCAAAACCACCAATGGTCGTTGTCAGAATTTCCATCTAATGTTCCTTTTCCGGTTATGGCGATATTTTCTTCTTCGTAAGCGTAAATTAGGGATGAATAATTCATACATTCCATTCCTTCCCATCTTGTAAATACGATAGGATAGTCGTTACTATCTTGGCTGAATAAGATAGTTGAGCCTTCACTTACATACAGATTTACATTACTTTTTAAATAAATAGCACCCGTCAGGAAAACTCCTTTTGGAACTACAACTCTTCCTCCGCCTTCTACATTACATTTTTCTATTGCTTTTTTGAATGCTTCTGTATTTTTTGTCTTTCCGTCGCCAATGGCACCAAAATCTGTAATGAGATAGTCTTGTTTTCTGAAATTTGGCTTTATAATTTGTTTTTTCAACGCATCAATTTCTTTTAAAGGTTGTTGAGCTGAAGTCCAGGGTTTATATTGAGCCGAAAAAGGGATCGATATTAATAGTAAAAGAAAGAATAAAGCATATTTTTTCATAATGGTAGAGTTGTATCGTTTTTTCAGGAAGACTATTTTAAATAATTTTCTTTATTTATTGCAATCTAAAATAATTATGATAAAAAATTATCCTGCACTGTCTGTATTATAAAATTTTTTCAATGTTTTAATTAAAAACAATATTTAAACTGTAATCGATTGCGCAATTTCAAAGATAAATTAAATAAATTATGAGTGTCAACTAATTTTTAAAACTAAATCCTTATAAACAAAAATGAGCATACCTAAATATACTCATCTTATTATTTCATTATTTTTTTATTAAAAAGGTTGATTATATTTTCCTGTCAGTGCTTTGTTTTCTATGCTCTTTGCAAAGTTTGGAGTTTCTTCGTGGTTGTGTGCATCGGAAGCGGCTTGTCTTGCAACAGCAGCATCTGCTAAATTAATCCCGTTTTCTTTAATATATTGCAGCATTTCCGGAGTAGCTGTAGCATGAATTTCATTAGTGTAAAGACAAGTGTTTTCGTCTATTTTTGTAGCTTTAAGTTCCCATAAAACCTGAACTTTTGTACTTCCGTTTTTAGTAATAGAATCAGAGATTGAAAGCATTCGGCAATAGTCCGGACGGTGAACATCGGCAACGTAATGCTGTACCATTAAAGCATCGCCAATAGTTTCCACATTTAATGAAACAGGTTGGCCGTCAAAAGTTGTAGAGATTGCAGCTCCGATATGCTGAGTTGAGCATCTTTGGTATTCGGCATCGGGTAAATTCAATAACCAATCTGCGATGTTTACTTTTTCGATAGGTGCATTAATAATTGCAGTTACAACTGAGTGAGATAATGCATTTTCTGGGGTCTGAATAATTTCCATAATATTTATTTTTAATTGTTTATTGATGTAAATTTATAAACAGAACTCTAGGATATCATCTGTTATTCATCCAACAGGCAGAAACGGTCGTTAAAAAGAAAAAAATGGTCGATGAAAGAAAAATGAAGCCATTGCGACGGAGAATATTTGTCAATTTTAATTTTAAAATCTATTATTAATGTAGAATTAATCGAAAAAATCAAATCACTCTTTTCAAATTTAAAAATTAATACAAAAAAGCCCTTAAATATTACTATTCAAGGGCTTTTATACATTTATATAGAAATTATGACTGTATAAATTCTAAAAGATCTTTATTAATGACATCAGCATGAGTAGTCGGCATTCCGTGAGGGAAACCAGGATAAGTAATTAATGTCCCGTTTTTCAATAATTTTATTGATTTTAGGGCTGCATTTTGGTAAGGAACGATTTGGTCATCTTCTCCGTGAAGAACCAAAACAGGAATATCAACCGCTTGTAAATCCTCTCTGAAATCTGTTTCAGAAAACGCTTTAATTCCGTCGTAATGAGCAACGATTCCGCCCATCATTCCTTGTCTCCACCAGTTTCTCTGTACACCTTCTTTTATGTCTGCACCTTCTCTGTTGTATCCGTAGAAAGGGAAAGTAAGGTCAATGTAAAACTGTTGTCTGTTGTTAAGAGTCTGGTCTCTGATTCCGTCAAAAACAGACATCGGAACACCATCAGGATTACTGTCGCTTTGAACCATAATTGGTGGAACTGCACTGATTAAAACTGCTTTTTTTGCTCTTCCATTCGCATATTTGTTAACATAACGAATTACTTCACCACCACCTGTAGAGTGTCCGATGTGAACAACATCTTTCAGATCAAGAAATTCTACTAATTCTGCAGCATCAGCAGCATATTGTTCAATGGTGTGATCATAAATATCTTGGCTAGAACGTCCGTGACCTCTTCTGTCATGAGTGATCACTCTGTAACCTTTCTGTAAGAAGAAAATTACCTGTGCATCCCAATCATCTGATGATAAAGGCCATCCGTGGTGAAACATCAAAGTTTGTCCTTTTCCTTGATCTTTGTAAAAAATTTCTGTTCCGTCTTTTAATTTTAGTGTGCTCATTGTTATTGTATTTAATTGTTTTATTAATTTATATTAAAATTATTTTATTGTCTTAATTCTTTAGCAAATGTAGTACAGTGAAATTCAATCTCTGTTAATCTAGTTTAATATCGTTCGATTTTGATAAAAAAATTAAAACTTGATTTTGTAGTATATTTTTTATTTGGGCAGCTTTATCCGCCTTCCGTTCCCAATCTTTTTTGCTGGCGCAAAAAAGGATTTCCACTCAAGTCGGGCTGCGTGAGATTCGATGTTTTAAGAAGCTGTATTTTCGTTCAACAACTGAAACAGATCTTCAGCACCACCATCGAATTTTTTTCCGTTGACAAAAAAAGAAGGTGTTCCATTCACTCCGCTGATAATTCCGCTTTCGAAATCTGCATCAACCTTTTCGGCCAATTCCGGTTTTTCAAGATCTGTTTTGAACTGATCAATATTTAAATGTAATTTTTGTGCCAATTCTAATAAGAAATTTTCATTCAAATATCTCTGGTTTTCATAGATCGCATCATGCATTTCCCAGAATTTTCCTTGTAAATTGGCTGCTTCTGCTGCGAGCGCTGCCGGTCTTGCATATTGATGCATTTCGGATAACGGAAAATTTCTAAAAACAAACTTGATCTGATTTCCGAACTTACTCATCAACTCTTTTAAAACAGGATAAGCTGCTCCACAGTATGGACATTGATAATCTCCATATTCAACGATAACTAAATCGGCATTTTGATTGCCTTGTGTGTGATCAGTATTGCTGACGGCTGGTTTTAATGACATAATTATTGTGTTTTAAGTGATTCTAATGCTTCTAAAATTCCATCTGCACCAGGATTTATGGCAATGGGTGAGAGGTAACTCCATTCGATGATGCCTTCTTTATTTATGACAAAAAGAGCTCTGTTGCATTCGCCTTCTTCTTCATTGTAAACTCCATATTTTCTGGCTGTTTCGCCTTTAGATTCAAAATCTGCCAACAATGGAAAATGTAAATTTCTGGATTGCGAAAATGCTAAATGACACCATTTGCTGTCCACCGAAATTCCAAAGATCTCAGTGTCATATTTTTTGAAATATTTTAAAGTTTCGTTGTATAAAGCCATTTGGTCACTGCAAACAGGACTCCAATCGGCTGGATAAAATGCAAGGATCACATTCTGTCCTTTAAACTCTGACAGGGTAATTTTTTGATCCGGCGTTGCAAACAATGTGAAATCCGGGGCAATATCATTTTTTTGTAGCATGTTATTAGTTTTTTTTAAGTTTAATATTAAAAATTGAAATCCATAATCCGCAAATCAGTAATAATAGTGCAGGAAACCCTAAAGACCAATTCCCTAAAAAAGAGAGTAGGAAAGGAGCTGCAAATGCACCAGATAAAAAGCCAATCCATAACAATAAAAGATGAATGGCATTGGCTTTATATTGCTTCTTTTCCGCTCTGTCATTGGTCATACTCAACATTGCGGTGTTTCTTGCCAGGCTATTTAATGTTCCGGTCACAAAATCTGTATTTACTTTTTGGTTCCCGACAGAAGTTACGATTGTATTCATAATTCCCATTGAAAAACCGATAATTGAAATAGAGGATATGGTATTAATATTATAAAAATAAGCAATTATTGTATAGAAAATCAAAATTCCGGAAACTATGTAAAAGGTTAATATTTGGTTCTTAATTCTTTTATATAGTGATAAACAGGTTCCGGCATAAATTCCCAACAGAAAACTGGCAATAACTGTAACAGATGTGATGATAACTCCATATTTGTCGGTTGAAAGTGCGGCGCCTAATTGCGTGGTGTTTCCACTCATAAAAGACACATATGTTTTCCATTTGATAAGACCTGTTGCATCGATGTATCCTGCAATCAAAGCAAGAAATATGGCCAATCTCTCCTGTATCCTGATCTGATTATCTGAAAAAGAAGCGCTTTCTGAAATTACAGACTTATCCATTTATGATAGATTTAAATAGAAAGTCCTTATTTTTTAGGTTGAATAAAAACCTTCTCTGTCGGGAATTTTTCTATTTCACCTTCTTTCAATCCAAAATTAGTTATCACTACATCTTTCGGGTTTCCTGCCAACCATTCGCTTAGATCAATGGACTGGTATGTTCCGCTATTAAATCCAATCAAAATTTTGCAAACCGTATCTCCTGTATTTTTAATATAATGTCCGGCTCCCATGGGTACGTAACCAACATCTCCTGCATTAAATTCCTCAGTCACCACCGTACTTTCTGCTAAGAAAACCGACATTTCTGCCTGACCGGAAATATAATATTGCCATTCGTCAGCGTTGGGATGCCAGTGCATTTCTCTTAAAGCGCCGGGTTGTAATTCTATAATTGAACCCGACATTGTACTGCTGATAGGAAATTCTTTGCTGGTAACCAATCTTTGTAAACCTCCTCCGGGAACAATTCTAGGTTGTTGTGCGTGCAAAGGATAACGGTGAAAACTGGTTAATTCTATATCTGATTCTCCCGGACGGGCAGTTGCATTAAATGATAATTCATCAGGAACAACTCCTGCCGCGAAATAAGCTTCTTTCTGCGGTAATGCCGCAACTTCTTCAAGGGTTAATCCCAAATTTTGAGCAACAATTTCCGGTGGCATGCATGAAACAAAATCGGTAACACTGAATGTATGGTCTTCGGAAAAATTACCATTGTCAAAAATTAAAATAAAATGACATTCTTCTGTTCCCGTTGCCTGTATTGAGTGCCCATAACCTTTTGGAAAGTACCAAACATCGCCCGGCTCAAAATTATCAACATAACTGTGTCCGTCGGGATGAATGATCGTTGTACGAACAGTTCCTGAAATCACGTAAGCCCATTCTGCAGCGTTGGCGTGCCAGTGCAATTCTCTCATGCTTCCCGGCTGTAATCTCATAGAAACTCCCGCAATACCTATAGAAGCAGGGAAATCTGTAACAGAAGCTCCTCTTGTAGTCCCGCCATCATTGGTGCGCGGTTCTTTTTTTTCTAGTTCGTATCTGAAACTTAATGATTCGTTTTTCATAATAGTAGTTTTTATTGATTAATGAGTGTTTGTCTTTATTTCTATTGTAAAGCTACCAAGGAATCATCACATTTTTAAGTGTCATTCGGTGAAAAGGCAAAATGAGTCGATGAGAATTTAAAAGGAATAGATGATGAATCTATTTATGGTTTTTAAATGGAAAATTGAGTGTAGGATGAACTTACATAGGATATTAAATACATTAAGTTTGTCATTCTGCAAGAATCTCAACTAAAATTTTAGATTAACAATTTAGATTTCATGAAAAAAATCAAAAATCGTAAATAGAGAGAAAGAATATTTTAGTTTAAAATAAAAAAATCATCAGAAAATTCTAATGATTTTGTATGGGTTGAAAAATTTAACTCGTAAAGTTGAAGATGTGATTTTATAATGATTTCACAAAAACTTTCGCTTCTTCAAGTGCTAAATTAATGATATTTTTCACTTCTTCCAAAGCCTGTTTCAATGTTACGTTTTGTTCCGTAGCCATTTCTAAAATATTCAGTTTTTCTTCTAATAAAGGGAGAATTCCCATGATAGATGTGCTGGATTTAAGATCGTGTGCTCTGAGTTTTACTTTTGTAAATTCATTGTTCTGATAAGCTGTCGTAAGCTGTTGCAAATGTTGCGGAATATTTTCAATAAATTGCTGGGTAACTGTTTTCTCAAAAGTTTTATCACCACCGCTTATAGACTGCATATAGGTTAAATCTATGGGTTGAAATTTGGGAATTATTTCTTCATTTTTTATTTCCGTTTGAGGAATTTCTTCCAATCCGAAATTTGATATTAATTTAAAAAGTTCTTCTTCTTTTATAGGTTTGGAAATATATTCATTCATCCCGCGGCTCAGACATTTTTCTCTTTCACCAGCGAGTGCGTGTGCGGTCATTGCGATGATTGGAACATCCAATTTCAGAACTTCACGTATCTGTTGGGTTGCGGCATAACCGTCCATTTGAGGCATTTGAATATCCATCAAAACCAAATCATAAGTTTGATTAATAAGCTGTTGAACGGCTTCCAGACCATTAGAAACAACATCAAAATCAATATTCCATTGTAATAAAAGATGTTTCATCAGACTTTGATTGATCGTATTATCATCAACCACCAAAACACGCAAAGGCGCATTTGATTTATCTTTAAAATAATCAGAATTAACTGCGGTTATTGTGTTAAGCTGTTCTTCCGAAATACCATAAGGAATGTAAAAATTGAAAGTCGTCCCTTTTCCCTGTTCGCTCTCTACATCGATGTCACCGTCTTGTAAGAGGATTAATTTTTTAACAATAGACAAACCTAAACCTGTCCCGCCATAATTTCTTGTGGTAGATTCTTCACCTTGGTTAAATCTTTCAAAAACTTCGCTCAATTTTTCTTTATCGATTCCTATTCCGGTATCTGAAATCTTGAATCCAAGAACAATTTCTGTTTCAGTCTGGGATTTTTTATAAACTTCAATATCTACTTTTCCATGATGGGTAAATTTTATCGCATTCCCAATGAGATTGACTAAAATTTGGGTAAGTCGTGTTGCATCGCCCGTCAATGTATCTGGAATTGATGAATCTACTTTGCTGGAAATCGTAAGTTCTTTTTCTTTTGCGCGTTCGAGGAAAAATGTTTCTACAGAATTTACCAATCCATTAATACTGAAGGTTCCGGGCGTGATGCGCATCATTCCTGCTTCAATTTTAGATAGATCAAGAATGTCATTAATGATTGCCATTAAATTCTCTCCCGACCGCTGAATTGATAACACAAATTCTGTAGAAGTCGCATCCAAAGGTCTTTTTTGAAGTAAATTGGTAAAACCTAAAATTCCACTTAATGGAGTCCGTATTTCGTGACTCATATTGGCGAGGAAATTTTCCTTAGTCTGCGCGGCGACGGAAGCCTTTTTTTCTGCAATATCAAGATCTTCTATCAATAATCGTTGTCTTTTGAACTGACGGAGGATGTGATAACCGACAACAGCGCCACTTAATATCAATAAAATCAATAAAGAAATATCGTAAAGTCTGGCCTTTCTTCCCATTTCTTCGCTTCGTTTACTAAGTTCGACCATGTGTAGTCGGCGGCTTTCGTAAATTTTTGCTGTGATCGTGGTGATTTCGTTGGAAATTATTCTTGCACGTGGATTCGCAATCGACGTATTATCATTCATATTTCCCAAAGAAAGATATCGATGTAATAATTTTTCTTTGGTTGTTTTTTTCTCCATCGCGAGAACGCTGAGCCTGTGTATCAAACGTTCTTCTTCGGCATCTGTATTGTCTTTAGATAAAGAATCGAGAAAGTTTTCAATTTGATTGATTTTCTGATTAATACCTTCCAAATGTGTGGTGTCATTGGTTGCGATAGAAGCTCGTATTCTGCTTTCCACACCCAAAATATCACGGTCTATTTCTCTTAAATGATTGCTGGAACGCAGTTCGTTGAGAAGCGTATTGTTATTTTGGATAAGTGCTTTTGTATTTTTAGCTGAATTGATCTGAACAGCTATCAATAATATCGTTCCTGCAATAAAGGTAAGAATTATAAAATAGCTAAATCGTTTGTTTTCCATTATAGAAAATGTATTGATCATAATTAAATAGTAATAACGATTGATGGCTTGTTCAATCAAATTTAGAATTCAGAATCAAAGAGGTAAATGATGGTTTTAAAAAACATTCATTCTTGTGTTAAGTGCTTTTCGGTAAGCATCGGCCACGGGAATAAATTTACCGTTGATCATAATTCCGCCATCCTGAAGGGTATCAATTTTTCCGACTGCAATAATATAGGAGCGATGAACTCTTATAAAATGGTCTTTTGGTAAGCGTTCTTCCGCAGATTTCATGGTTCCGTGTATGGCAAACATTTTTTCTTTGGTGTAAAACTTTACGTAATCGCCCATTGCTTCGGCATAAAAAATATCATCCAGCTTCAATCTTCTTGTAATATTTGAATCTCTGACGAATAAAAACTCATCTTTATTCACCTGAATATTTTCTTTTTTACTGTCAAAAATAGCCTGTGCCTTGCTCATTGCCTGCAAAAACCTTGCGGGAGTGATAGGTTTTAAAATGTAATCGGCAATATTCAGTTCAAAAGCCTCCAAAGCATATTCTTTATTTGAAGACGTAAAAATAATGATGGTATCCTTGCCTGAAAGAGTTTTCGTTAATTCAATTCCCGTCATTTCAGGCATTTCGATATCCAAAAATATCAGATCTACCGGATTGGTCTGTAAATAATGGTAAGCTTCAATAGCATTAGAGTATTCGTTTACGATGGTAAGATCCGGAATCTGTTTTGCCAAGTGAGCCAAAGTCGTTCTTGCTATATCATTGTCATCAACGATCAAAGCTTTCATGATAGTAAGTTTATAGTTTACACAAATATACTTATTCCTTTTTATTTTTTCCTTTGGCTTTTAATTTTATCTGAAGTAAGAACGGATCATCCAAGCCATTTCTTCGTGAGTTTCCATCAGGCCTGTAATAAAATCGCTGGTTCCGAAATCTTTGTATTCTTCAGCAAAAGGGGTGATGTTTCCGCGGAGAAATTCAATGATACTTTCATGATCGCTCAATAGATCTTTCATAAAACCTAAACCGTCATTTGTTCTGTCGCTGTATTCTGTAAGATGGGTGAGTTCCAAATAGATTTTCATTGTTGCGGGAGCGTAATGTCCGATTTTACGCATACGTTCTGCAACGCTGTCAATCAACTCGTCCAATTGTTTGTACTGATTTTCAAAGAAGATATGCATCGCGTGAAAATTATCACCCGTAACATTCCAATGTGCGTTTCTTGTTTTAGTGTACAATACAAATTCATCAGCTAATAATTTTGCCAATTGTTCTGCAACTGCTTCTGTGTTTTTTTCTGTGATACCAATTTTTGCTTTCATAATAATAAGGTTTAAAGTTTTTTAAGCAATAGTGCTTGTTTTATGATGTAAAGGTCTGGAACAATCGTGTTGGAATTGTTTTATTTTCGGTGAACAGGCAAAAACGGTCGATGAATGGAATGGGAAATTCCTTGAATTAGGACTCTGAAAAATGTAATTAAACTGAGAATTTGTGAAATGTAATTGAGAAAAGGGAATTTATTCTTACAAATAAGACTTTAATAATAGGAATAAAATGAAAAATGATGTTTGTAGTTTAATTTTTAGAAACGATTATGTGAATAAAGTGATATTGTGGAAAAGTATTTTATTATTCTTAAAATTTAGTTAATATTCATCAAATGAAATGATTAGGATAGGAATTGAATATGTATCAATAATCAATTATGTTAATCGAATATTAAATGATAAAAATATTTAGTTATTTTTTTCAAAATGATTTGAGTGTATTATAATTATTCATATATTCGTGATGTATTAATCAAATAAATATTTAATTCATGAAAAACTTAAAAAAATTAAACAGAAACGAATTGAAAACAATTTCTGGTAACGGACTACTTGATAACATCGGTAATTTAGTAGGAGGTCTAGGTGGAGCAGTTGGCGGTGCAATTGGTGGCGTTGGCGGTGTAGTAGGTGGTGTTGTTGGAAGTGTTGGTGGTGCAGTAGGTGGTTTAGGTGGTGTTGTAAGCGGTACATTATGTCAAGTACAGTGTGCGGTTAACGGCGTAATTCACATTCAACTTCTTGCTTGCGGATCTACTTGTTAAGATAGTCTGTATTAAAAGGTATACCGCTCTTTTTTAGAGCGGTTTTTTTATGGGGTTAAAATTTTTTTCAGTCATATCAGAAGTAATAATATTCATAGGTTTATACAAATGTCTTTTTAATTTTATAATGGGAAGATAGGTGAAGAGAATAGAGAGTAAACCCGCCAAAATCCCAACAACAATGGCCATCGCAGTGGCATCGAGTTTATAATATTTGGATAAAGCCAATTGTGCAAATAGCAAACTTGACAAAACCAATAATCCTGTAATAATCCCGTGCAAAATACTTAGTTTGGTCATCATTTTTTTTAAATTAAGTTGATCATCAACGGCAAATTCAATAGCATTTTGACCGGCGGCATCGGTTACTCTTTTTATAATGTCAATCGTAAGAACTACCGGTAAAAATATGGCCATCGGCAACGTTAATCGAGCCAGACATTGACTTCCTGCAAAAAAATGAGTATAACCCAATTCATTAAAACTAGCATAAGCAATAATGAAATTAAAAAACACGTTCGGAAGGACATAAATAATCATCCGCTTCCTGAGAAAGCGATTAAGCGTGGTTTTTTTGATAGGTTTCGGTTGAGCCTTTTTTATTTTAAATTTCATGAAGTCAACAGTTCAATAGCTTTATCTTTAATTTTTATCGCTTCTTCTTTTGGAAGAAAATTTTCATTAGACATGAAGGTAAAATCCATTTCATGATTGTAAGTTGTTGTAACCAAAGTGTTTGAATTTAACCACGGAAAAGCAACCGTCGGACTGAAAATGGTTTCAACTTTAAAATTTTTATACGCATTCGGAATATCAATTCTTCCCATGTTGGATAAAGTAATATCATGCCCGCCTTTGCTTGATTTTAGCATAGAAATCATGCGCTCAACAACCGGATGCATATTTTCGCCCATCCACAAAAGTTCTCTAGCTTCCATCTTTTCAATTTTTTGAAGAAGTTCTTTTTTGATGTGTCTGGAGTTTTCAAATAAATCCTGATTCCCTTTTTTCAATGACAGTTCAACAGTCGGAGCAAATGCAAAAATATGATCCTGCTTGATTTCCGGAATAAAATGACGGACATCCACCGGACTGATCACTTTTCCTTTGGCATTTTTACCCTGAACTTCTTTAAAAGCCTGCATAAAAGCCGAACACAGCAAAGAATGAACAGAAATTTCATTCGCTTTGCATCTTTCAACTATTTGTTTTGAAACAATGGCGTCTAATTTTCGGTGAAGCGCGTAATTTTTCCCGTGATTTCTGTTTTTGCTTTTACTCTGAATTAAAAAGAACAGTTTTGCCATCATTAAATAAAATCGGGCTTTTCGTTTCTTCTTTTTTAAATTAAAATCAGTAGGCAGAAAATCATTAACGGAATCAAAGCCTTCGTAAGAATTTAATTCAATGGAAGGGTTGTCTAATAAAGTTAAAAGTTCACGAATCAATGTAACGCCCGTTGTTCCGTCACAAAGACAATGTGGCATTACCCAAAGAAGTTCGGATGTCTTTTCACCTTTCACCCAAACGAGCTGAGCCATTGGTTTCTTGTTGTCTTCAAAGATTCTGTACCATTCATTTTCAGATTCTGACAGCCAATCTTGATCGGTTTTTCTTTCAACAATGCGAAGCGGAATGGGCGAAATCTCTTTTTCTTCAATAAAAAAAGGATATTTTGCACTTTTATGATCAATTGAAACCTTCAACAAAGGATGTTTCTGCTGAATTTTATCTAAAGCAATTTTGATATTCTCTTCCGGAATTTCACCATTGATTTTTGCGGTGTAAACAACATTTAAAGGTGTTTCAGAATCAACATACATGATTCTTTCTACTAACATTAATTTTCGTTTCATCATGATACGGCTAGATTTTCAAGTTGTTGTTTAACCATCTTAGTCACCTCATCACGAATCGCCAAAGCGTCCGAATAAGGCAAATAGCCCTCGCTTCCCATGAAAGAAAAATTCATTTCCCCTCGGAAAGTTGAAGTAACCATCGTTGTTGTATTTCCCAAAGGCCCGATTACGGACGGACTGAAAATATTTTCCAATGAAAATTCCTTGTATTGATGAGCAATCTGAATGCGCCCCAAGTTGGAAAACATGCAATCGTTGGAAGATTTTCCGTTTTTCAGTAATTTGGTGAAATTCGTCAAGGCATCATGGGCAGATTCCATCACCATCATCGTGATGTACGGATTCAGCTTTGATGTTTTTTTCTCGACAGCTTCCTGCATCAGTTTTAAATTTTCTTCAAAACCGAATTTTTTATTCAGTGAAACTACGATCATCAATCCAAAAGCAAAAATATGATCATCTTTAATTTGCTTGGCAAAACGTCTGATATCAACCGGACATGAGACTTTGTTGAATGCTTTTTCTTTCCTGATTTTTTCAAATGCCTTTAAAACCGTTGCACACAGGAAAGTATTGACCGTAACTTGTTGAGATTTACAAT
>Ga0302167_10000092_pt1 | contig 51740 bp, 55 predicted proteins | sample I_Fen_N1_1_FD_193496 | JGI IMG/M metagenome (GOLD analysis project Ga0302167, IMG submission 193496) | Peat permafrost microbial communities from Stordalen Mire near Abisko, Sweden - I_Fen_N1_1 | ecosystem: Environmental > Terrestrial > Soil > Wetlands > Permafrost | place: Sweden: Abisko... | reverse complement strand
TGCGTTTTGACTAGCACATGCCTTAGTGACGACCGGCTGCGTTCGACCCAATATAGCCTGTGTCGAGGGGAGCCAGCACTCGAGATAAACTCCGTGCGGCCGTGCGCGGTCAACGCGGAAAATGAGTAATCAACTAACACCAGCATTGGTCTAAGTTTTTTTCTACCACTGCTGGTGGCAATCCTGCATTAAACTGGCGCGTCCTGATCTGCGGCCATCGCCGCTGCCAGTAACCCTGCTGTCGCCATTCGGGATACCACCGCGCTCGAGGCTGTCGGGGTTATCATGACCAAACTGAGGCCTGTACGAATGCAGAAGCTCTCAGTGCCCTAGCCTCGACCCACAAAATTAACGGCTTAAAGTCGCCGCACTCGCTCATAAGTGATCTGGACAGTGGTAAACCATGAATGCAGTAGAAATTGAGTCCGCAATATCGGAGCTAGCCTTCCAGCCCTTCGACGCTGCGGAGTTCCCGTTCACCTTCCTAGCCGCTTTCGGCAGCAAGGACACGGCTCTCAAGCGCCTGCGAGCAGGTAACAATAACGCCTCAGATGTACCCGGTGGCGTGCTACTGCGCAACAACATCCATATTGCAGTAAGCGAAGCCGGCACTGTGGGCGAAACCCTAACCGCATTACGCGTAAGTCCAGCCACCGCAAAAGCCAAGGCCAAGTTCATCCTCGCCACCGACGGCCAAACTCTGGAGGCCGAAGAGCTGGTCGGCGGTGAAACAGTCACCTGCGCCTATCCGGACTTCCCCAACCACTTCGGTTTTCTCCTGCCTCTGGCCGGCATCTCCACTATCAAGGAGATCAAGGATAACCCCATTGACGTACGCGCCACCGGGCGCCTAAACAAACTATATGTCGAGCTGCTGGGTGAAAACCCGGACTGGTCCAAGGACGAGCGCCGCGCCGACATGAACCACTTCATGGCGCGGCTGGTGTTCTGCTTCTTTGCGGAAGACACCGACATATTCAATGGGGAGGGGCTATTTACCCGGACTGTAGACCGGTACAGCGAGCGAGACGGTTCCAACACCCATCAGGTGCTATCCGAAATCTTCCGCGCTATGAACATCAAAAGTACCGAGCGCGCCCATGCCCATCCCCGCTTGTCGAACTGGGCCAACGGCTTCCCCTATGTGAATGGTGGCCTGTTCTCGGGCAGTACCGAAGTGCCGCGCTTCACGCGCATGGCGCGCACTTATCTGCTGCACGCCGGAAACCTGAACTGGAAACAGATCAACCCGGATATCTTCGGCAGCATGATCCAGGCCGTGGCCGACGATGAAGAGCGCGGCGCGTTGGGTATGCACTACACCAGCGTGCCCAATATCCTCAAGGTGCTGAACCCGTTATTCCTAGATGACCTGCGCGTGCAGTTAGCCGACGCCGATGATAACGAGCGCAAGCTGCTAAACCTACGCAAGCGCATGGCGCGCATCCGAGTGTTCGACCCGGCTTGCGGTTCCGGCAATTTCCTAGTGATTGCCTACAAGCAGATGCGTGAGATCGAGGCGGAAATCAACCGCCGTCGAGGAGAACCGCACCTGGGTAGCGAGATACCTCTTACCAATTACCGAGGCATTGAGCTGCGCGACTTCCCGGCGGATATTGCGCGTCTGGCGCTCATCATTGCCGAGTTCCAATGCGATGTGCTGTATCGCGGGCAGAAGGATGCACTGGCGGAGTTTCTACCACTGGATGCCCAGAACTGGATCGTGTGCGGTAATGCCCTGCGGTTGGATTGGTTGAGCATCTGCCCTCCCACGGGGACGGGCGTAAAGGTGGTCAGCGATGACTTATTCGGCACCCCGCTCAATCAGACAGAAATTGATTTCGAGAACGAAGGTGGCGAGACGTATATCTGTGGCAATCCGCCGTACAAGGGGAGTCAGACACAAGACAAGGAACAGAAGGCCGATCTGGCTGCTGTTTTTGATCCTTACGGGATTTCAGCCAAGCAAATTGATTACGTCGGCGGTTGGTTCATGAAGGCTGCCGCCTACGCTCAGAAAACAAAAGCGGAAGCAGCGTTCGTAAGTACTAACTCGATCTGCCAAGGACGAATCGTGCCAATACTGTGGCCCAAGATTTTCGAGACGGGATCAATCATTCGTTTTGCCCACACGTCTTTCAAATGGGCCAATCTTGCTAGCCACAACGCTGGCGTTACCGTTGCAATCGTCGGTCTCTCGACGCAGACGAATAAGAGACGGCAGCTTTATGATTTAAACCGTGATAGCGAAACCACGGTGCGGGATGCAGAAAACATTACGCCATATCTGACCATAGGCGAGGACACAGTTGTAAACAGCCAGCGTGCAAGTATCGCTGGTTTGCCGCAAATGTCATTTGGCAACATGCCAGTTGACGGTGGCAATCTTCTGCTTTCGGCGGATGAAGTATCGTCACTGTGTTTGGATGAAAATGACAAAGAAATGTTTATCCGACGCATCTATGGTTCGGCGGAATTCATTCGTGGCCTTGTTCGTAACTGCCTTTGGATTACTGATGACAGCCTGTCTCGTGCACTCGAAATAGATTCCATTCGTGGCCGAATTGAGAGCGTCAGGACGATGCGTCTTGCAAGCAAAGACGTTGGCACGAATGAAATGGCCTCGCGTGCCCATCAATTTAGGGAAATGAATTGTGCCAAAGGGCACACGTTGATCCTTCCGGGGGTTTCTTCGGAGACACGTGAGTATCTGCCTGTAGGACTTATCGACAGCCATTCCGTAGTCAGCAATCTTGCCTTCGCCCTCTACGACGTCCCTCTCTGGAACATGGCACTGATCGCCTCCCGTCTGCATCTCGTCTGGATTGGTACCGTCTGCGGCAAGATGAAAACCGACTTTCGCTACTCCAACACCCTTGGATGGAATACCTTCCCTGTGCCGCTGCTCACCGAGCAAAACAAGGCCGACCTGACCAGCTGCGCCGAGGACATCCTGCTGGCCCGCGAAAGCCATTTCCCCGCCTCCATCGCAGAACTGTACGCCCCGGACAACATGCCGGACAACCTGCGCCGCGCCCATGAACGGAACGATGAAGTGCTCGAGCGCATCTACATTGGTCGCCGCTTCAAGAACGACACCGAGCGGCTGGAAAAATTGTTTGACCTCTACACCAAGATGACGGCAGGTGCAGCCAAAGCCGCACCCAAAGCAAAAAGGGAAAAGAACGCGTGAAGGAACTAGCCAGCAACCCGACCAACAGCTACACCGTGCCGTCGGTGTCCATCAGCACAGCCCGCACAGGCACCTCCAGCAAAGCCAACGCACTAGGGATGCGAGCGATGCAAGAGCGCGCCTATGCCAAGCGTGGCGAGCAGTACCTGCTGATCAAATCGCCACCCGCTTCGGGCAAATCCCGCGCGCTGATGTTCATCGCGCTGGACAAACTTCAAAACCAGGGCTTGCAGCAGGCCATTGTCGTGGTGCCGGAGCGCTCTATTGGCGGCAGCTTTGCCGATGAGCCCCTGAGCCAATACGGTTTCTATTGGGATTGGCAGGTGGCACCACAATGGAACCTATGCAACGCCCCAGGCATAGACGAGCCCCGTGTGGCCAAGTCCAAGGTGGACGCTGTGCGTAAGTTCTTGGAAAGCAATGACAAGGCGCTAGTCTGCACCCATGCTACCTTCCGCTTTGCAGTGGAAGAGTTGGGCATCGAAGCCTTCGACAACCGCCTGATCGCTATCGACGAATTCCACCATGTTTCCGCCAACCCAGACAACAAACTGGGAAGCCAGCTGGGCACCTTCATCACTCGCGATAAGGTGCATCTGGTGGCCATGACTGGCTCCTACTTCCGTGGCGATAGCGAAGCGGTGCTGGGCCCGGCGGATGAAGCCAAGTTTGAGACGGTTACCTACACTTACTATGAGCAGCTCAACGGTTACCGCTGGCTCAAGTCGCTGGACATCGGCTACTTCTTCTATACAGGCCGCTACGTTGATGCCGTCGCCAAGGTGTTGGACCCAGCACTGAAAACCATCATTCATATTCCCAATGTGAACGCCCGCGAAAGCCTCAAGGACAAGGAGCGCGAGGTCAATGAAATCATGAGCGCGTTGGGGGACTGGCAAGGGGTAGATCTGGCCACGGGCTTCCATCTAATCAAGGCGAATAATGGCCGCACACTGAGGGTGGCTGACTTGGTGGATGACAGCGATCCAGCCAAGCGAACCAGAGTGCTCGCTGCGTTGAAAGATCCGGCGCAGAAGGACAACCGTGACAACGTGGATGTCATCATCGCGCTCGGCATGGCGAAAGAAGGCTTTGACTGGATCTGGTGCGAACATGCACTGACCATTGGCTACCGTAGCAGTCTGACCGAAATCGTACAGATCATTGGCCGCGCTACCCGTGATGCCGAGGGCAAGGAACGATCGCGCTTCACCAACCTGATCGCGGAGCCCGCGGCCGAACAAGCCGCTGTGGCTGAGGCGGTGAACGACATGCTCAAGGCGATTTCCGCCAGCCTGCTGATGGAACAAGTGCTAGCCCCTCGCTATGAGTTCACCCCCAAACACATTGGTCCGAAAGAGGGCTTCGATTACGGCGAAGAAGGCTACAAAAGCGACGGCCACAACGTCGGCGTTAACAAAGACACCGGCCAGATTCATGTGGAGATCAACGGGCTGAGCACGCCGCAAAGCAGGGAGGCCACTCGCATTTGCAAGGAAGACCTGAACGAAGTCGTCACCAATTTTTTGCAGGATAAAACCGTGCTGGAGCGCGGCCTGTTTGATAAGGAAAACACCCTGCCCGAAGAGCTGACTCAGCTGCGTATGGGCAAGATCGTGCGCGAGCGTTACCCGGACTTGAGCGAGGCCGACCAGGAAGCCATCCGCCAGCACGCCATCGCGGCCATGAACATTACCCAGCAGGCCAAGTTAGCCTTGGCACAAGCCGATGCCAACGACGACGGCATGCCTCAAGGCAGTACGGCGTTACTGGATGGTGTGCGCAAGTTCGTTAACGTGCACGACCTGGACATTGACCTGATCGACCGCATCAATCCCTTCGATGCCGCCTATGCGGTGCTGGCGAAAGCGATGGATGAGAAATCACTGCGCCAGGTGCAAGCCAGCATTGCGGCTAAGAAGGTGAGTATTCCCGAAGACGAAGCCCGCGAGCTGGCAAAACGCGCTTTGCAGTTCAAGAACGAGCGTGGTCGCCTGCCAGACATCAATTCCGCCGATGCATGGGAAAAGCGCATGGCTGAAGGTGTGGCCGCGCTGGCACGTTACCGCGCCCAAGCCAAGGCGGCACAGGCACTGGGAGAGTCAGGCAATGGCTAATATGAACGATGACGAACTTCTCGACGCGCTGGGTGTAGAAGTCACCCCGCTCAAGGCAGCAAGCCGAACCCCACGCGAGGAACGTATCATCACCGGCTTCGAGGACATTCTGCGCTTTCATCAGATCCATGGCCGCGCTCCGCTGCATGGCGAGGACTGCGACATCTTCGAGCGCCTCTACGCAGTGCGCCTGGATCAGCTACGCAAGTTGCCAGAAGCACAAACGCTGCTGGCCGGGTTGGATGGCCCCGGCCTGTTATCTGGTGCCGCAGCGGCCTCGACAGACATCGATGATATGGACGAAGACGCCTTGCTGGCCGAGTTGGGTGTTGGCTACGAGCCCGTCGACCAGAACGACATCACCGTGCTGCGCCACGTACGTTCTAGCACTGAAAAACGTGCGGCGGAGGATATAGCCGACCGTACGCCTTGTGCGGACTTTAACAAGTTCCAACCTCTGTTCGAGCAGGTAGAGCGGGATCTGACGTCTAGCGCTCGCAAAACTCTTCGTTTTGGACGCGATACCAGCATTGAAACCGGGAACTATTTCATCGTGGGTGGGCAGTTAGCCTATGTGGCCGAAATCGGCGAAACCATCAAGGCTCCAAATGGCGAAAGCGATGCACGCCTGCGCGTCATCTACGCCAACGGCACGGAAAGCAACTTGCTGCGCCGCTCGCTACAACGAGCGCTCTACAAGGACGACACCGGCCGTCGCCTGACCGACCCAGACATGGGGCCGCTTTTTGGCGATGCGCCGGAGCCTGACGATATTGAAAGCGGAACCATTTATGTGCTGCGCAGCCTGTCTGGTCACCCCTTCGTCGCCGAGCACCGCCAGCTGATCCATAAGATTGGTGTGACCGGCGGTAAGGTGGAGACGCGCATCGCAGGCGCGGAAAAAGATGCCACCTATCTGTTGGCCGATGTGGAGGTGGTCGCGACCTACAAGCTCCACAACCTGAACCGCGCCAGGTTAGAAAACATCTTCCATCGCGTGTTCGGCGCAGCTCAGCTCGACTTGACCATAGAGGACCGGTTCGGTCATCCGGTTAAACCGAGGGAGTGGTTTCTGGTGCCGCTTCATGTGATTGACGAAGCGGTTGAGCGTATTCGGGATGGATCGATTACTAATGTGACCTACGACCCCCAAACAGCTCGTTTGGTCAGCTAGAGGCACTGAAGAGGCATAGTGTGGTGATTAGAGCGTAATAATCAGATTAGCTCGGAACTCTGTCTCTTCCCGAATACTCTCTAGGAAAATTCTGAAGAGTTGTGATGGTTGCCACCCTGCGGAAAACTAATGGCAGCAAGCGGTGGTTGCTGTGGCTCAGTCAAATGGACGATGAGCTGGCGAGGAGGAGCTGCCGAGGATAACTGGGTCAACAGTTACTCTCGGCTGTAGTAGGAATAACGATTCAGAGAAGAATGCCACCTGTGACAGTTGAAGCGTCAATGATCTCTGGGCACTGATCGGGACGTCTCATTATCACCTGGCCGATTATCGTGGCTGGGGCCAGCAAATAGAAAGGCACGCATCCGCGCACAAAAGGAGCCCTGCGTTTCGCCGGCGGGCCACCGGCAGAGAAAAGCGGCTACCAAAAGGTAGCCTGATGATCCTGTCCAAGATCATCAGGCTACCCATTGTGTAAGCTTTAAAAAGTATGGGCCGCAACACCAGTGCGGCCCTTTGATTACTGTGCTTCGAACCTCAAGAGAACCCTATGTGCCTTTGAACTCGCGATTCACGAGTTGACGGCTGCGTGTCTAGCTTTGAACAGGGAGACACAGGGAGAATTCTCTACCCGGTCCGCACGCCCTTCCCGGAGCTATGCGTGCTATGGGGTAGGTGATGGGCGAACCAACATCACCGGGCGCTACTGATGACCGCCAGTAGCCAGCGAGGTGGAACTGTTAATGCCGATATTGTGGCACAACGAGTACCTCGCTGCCATAGAGCACAAATTTCCAGGCAGGTTACCGGTATGCCACCGCCGCACCATTTGGGATTACTGCGGGGATCACGATGTCCGTAGCGCCTTCGGTGGTGCTGATCAATCGTCCGGCAGATGCGTAGCCAATGGCAGCTGACGAATTCGTTAGCTCTGCTAGTTTTGCCATCAGGCCGGCAGGTGGCGCCACGTAGAATGTGAAGCTGTCACCTGAAGCAACATAGCCATTGATACCTGGTAAGTGAACGTACCAGGCTGGCAGTGATAGCGCATTGTCAGGTACCAGACCTGTAATTCCCGAGTTGTTATGTGCGTATTCAGCTAGTGCGTTGCGGTAAATAATCAGATTGTGAGCAATTGCCGATGCGTCAGCACGAAGGGCGCTCTCTTCCGATCTCTGCGTCAAGTCGCCCAAGGTGCTTAACGTGATACCAGTTACTAATAAGATGATCCAGTATAGGGGCATAATATCAGCCACGCCTGTAAGGGAGTACCGCCATTAAAATTGGGCTGTGATGCTTCATAAGCATGGTGGTTATCTAGCTATAAGGGATTTTAGGCGTTGAATTGCACGCCAGCTTCTACTTTGTTTTATTGCAGTTAATTCGGATTCGGCTCTGTCGGCACGTTCTTTTTCCATCGCTAGCGCGTTGTCAGGATGGTGGATGGGGAAGCTATAGCCGTGGCCGTAGCATAGATGGAAGTCATCCAGGTAGCTTGGGGGCGTTTCAAAGGCTCCTGCTAGATTTAGATGCTCTTCTGCTAGGTAGAAGGTATTAAGCCCGTCGAAAAAAATTGGGCGGTAAGATGCATCGGTGATGATTTTTTCCCAAGGCTGATCTCTATTAAATGGAGTTTCTACTAGGATGATCCAAGGTCGCCATTTTTCAAGGTCAATGCCCTTTAGTACAGACTCCTCGTGGCCTTCAACATCAATCTTGAGAAAGTGAATGTCACCTTTAACATACTCTTCGCAAATGGATGTCAGCGTTCTGGACCTAACAGTCGTGCTCCGAACTTCGCGGCCAGACTCCTTATGTTCTTCAGCGATGGTGGCAACCATCGTCGAGAGCCCTGTCCCTGGAATGTCAAAAAAAGTATGTACTTCATCATCAGCTTCGCCAGCAGCACATTGAAGATTTATATCTTTAGGTCTTTGCTGAGAAAGAGAGTTATGAAATGCCTGGACAGGTTCAATGTTTATACCAGTCCAGCCACGTTCATAAAATGCACGAGTTACAGAATCAACAGAGGGATCATTCGCGCCAACGTCAATGTAAAAACCGTTGTCGAAAAATTTCAATGCTCGCCACAGTCTTATGTCTTCGAAATTCTGTGCGTAGGAAATGAACTTCACTTGGTTCTCCTAATGTGGTGGATGCAGAGCTCGTTAGAAATTCGCGCAGAAAGCAGTCGCTTCAATACCAGTGAACCAAACGTAAGAGTACAGCGTCCCTACCTTCATTCCGCACTTCCAAGATTGCATGTCTACCTCTGGGTGTGATGAGTCAAAGTCGACTTGTTTAGCGTATCCATTGAAGTTGCATCCTCCGGAGAGTACTTTTTTTCCAGCTGGGCAGGCAGCCCAAACTTCAATAAGTCCAGGTAACTCAGCTTCACTAATGTACCTGTATTGCCTCGCCCACTCGATATTGGCAATACCTGACATTTTCCACAAGCCATCTTGGCAAGAAAGTGTAAGCCCGACGGCATTGCGACCGACCAAACCGTTGGGTGAACATGGAGTGTTTGCTGTAGCAACACCGTCAAGTTGCAGATATTCACCCACCTCAGCGCGGCCTTCTGAGGAGACCGTACCGCCGCGCAGTTGCCCTGGGGTGTACACATTTTTATTGCCATAAGCTCGGATCCAGCTTGCGTCGGACATATACCAGCCACCGCCCCATTTCTCGCTGTACCAGCCACTGTCACCTTGAGTCCGGAACCAGTTGCCAGTGTATGTCTCTCCCGAGATCTTGGCCGTCGCGCCGGTGACGTTTGCACTGGCGTTAACCGAGGTTGCATTGACGTTGCCCGCCGCGTTCACGTTGCCTCCGGCAGTAACGGTTCCAGACGCGGTGACGTTTGCAGCGTTGTTGACGTTATTGTTACCCATGTCCAGCGCAGTATTCATTCGGTTGAGCTCAGGCTTGCCGGGGATAGCGTTTCGATAGAGGTAGTCATTGGCGAGCGAGCCGTCCTGCAGGAAAAGAGCGCTCGCGGTGTGCCCAACACCTGGGTTCATACCGTAGTTGCTGAGAGCAATCTGCCATCCGCCTCGAACTCCTTGGACGATGTCAGTGTTGCTGGTGGGAATGAATCCTCCAGTTCCTCCAAGATTCTCAGCGATCTCACGGGTGCCGATCTCATCAATCGTCTCTCCTCCCGTGGTAATGACGATTGACTCAAGCTGGTTGGGAGCAGGGCTGCGGGCGAGCACAAGGAAGTTTTGACCGAAAGCGTTGGTGTCGCCGAAACCGCTTGGCAAATAGTTGGTGTTGCGCAGCATCGTTATAGTGATTTGAACGGGTACGGTTGGAGTGGCCGATGCCAGCACAGCGCTGAAGTTGTCTTTGAGATACTTTGCTGCGGCATCTGCGACAGCATGTTGCTGCTGGGCAGCAATCGTGTAGTTCTGTGAATCCATCCGGCTTGCGAGAAGACCGGCGCCGATCGCACTCAGCAGGATGAAGGCGATGATTGCGAACAGAAACTCCACTGCGACAAAACCACCCTGATGGGGGTGGAGGTGTTTTTTTGGTTTCATCCCCAAAGGCTCCTCTGAGACTGGTTCTCCACGTCTTGGTCGATTTGTTGTATGTGACCGGTTCGAATTTTTTCGCGAATTCCGGGGGCGTCCTCGCCCGTGAAGAGTAGGCTTTTGACCTTGAGGGTTTTTTGCGAACCGTTCTTTTCTAGGGTCTGGCAGATAATGGCCAATAGGCCTTGAGCCAGGATTTCCCGGGCGTTACTTATTTCTGGCTGAGCCAATGCGGCAATACGCTCGATGGCCTGTGAGGTTGATCCGGAATGGGAAGTAGTGACGATGAAGTGGCCGTTAATGGAACCATGCACTGCCTGGGCAGCGGTGCGGCTATCGCGAATTTCCCCCATAAATAGCAGGTCGGCACGAGTGCGCAGCGCCCGAAGTAATGCTTCCTCATACCCGCCAGTTCGTCGGGAAACCTGCATCTGAATACAACGGCCCTGACCATGGATGCCATTGAGGTTTGTTTCTTGTGGATCCTCCATGGCCAACGCAATTCCGCCACAAGCTTGCAGTCGAGCAACTACCAGCGAGGCTGCGCTTGATGTTTTACCGGTACCCATCTCGCCGCAGAAAATCACTAGACCTCTGGCTGCATCATCCAGAAGGGTGTTGGCCAACTCGGTAGGAAAACCGAGTAAATCGAATGGTCGGATTGTCGGTTTCGCTTTAGATATCGCGAATACTTCCTTTCCAAAGGCATCTACGACCTGCGTGACGCGTAACACGACACCGTCCTCGATTAGCGAGAACTCCGGATCCTGAAACTCGGCAAAGTGAGCTGAGCATAGGGCTCTTAAACGAATGAGGTCGTCTGCCCACTCACTCGGTGCCTCGATTTTTTTTGTATCAACACCGTAGAGGCCTTTGACGTCGCTGAAGCCCTCTCCCAGATAGAGGTCGACGAAATCTGTTTCAGTGATCCGGCTCATGCACGCTCCTTAGAACACGGTCCAGGCTAGGGTATTGCTGTTTGTGTCGGTGCAGCTGGCGGCAGCTGTTGCTGACGACACTTCTCCAGTGGTCGCAGATCCACCATTGATGGATGTGGATACCTTCTGACCGCGGCTGATTTTGGTCGCGAGCGTCATGCATGCATCTCCTGGCAATCCATTCTCGGTGAGGATGAAGGTCATGCCGCCGGAGGCGACGGTGACCGTTCCGTTCCAGGCGTTGTAGAGCGTGTTTCCGGAAACACTCATGTTGGGTAGACCTTTGCTGGTCACGAGCTGAGGAACCAGGCTGGTACCGGAAGTCCCGTACCCGTTACTACCCTTGAGCTTGCGGGTGTTGGCGATCAACTGTCCGATGTTCGACTGCTCATTACTGACATCGGAACTGCCGAGTAGGGTGCCGCCGTTGTAGATGGCATATCCGATACCAATGGCGATACAGATCAAAACGAAGAGCATCGACAGGTCAATGAAACCGCCTTGGCCATGTTTGGAGCGAGCGTGTTGTTGCATGGTGAAATACCTCACTGGAGATCAACGTTGAATCGTGTGGGTGACGTCGCCTTGCATGCTGTATGTCCCGATCAATACCAGGATCATCAGCACGCCTATCGCGATGGATGACGCCAACAAGAAACTTTTTGTGTAGCGCTCAACACGCTTGAGCGTGTTATCGAGCCATCGGTTGCTGAAGCGATGTATCGCCTCGGAGAAGCCCTTGCGGGTTGCCAGAACGCAGAGAAATTGGACGGCCTGCTTATCAGGGAACTGATGACCTGCAAGATGCAGAGCGACACCGAAGTTTTTGCCCATGCGCACGCCATAGCGGGCAGCAGTCATGCGTTCACGGAGCCAGGGTTTGGCATTGAGTTTCAAGGCGTCCAGCGCGTCGATCTGATTGACGTTCGAGCGCAACATCACCGAGATATTGAGTAGGAAGGTTGATCCGTGCAGGGCCTTGTAGATCGACCATGGAGGAAAGCGCTCCAGCCAAACCCTTATCGGTCCAGTGAAGTACGGCAAGGTCACAATCGACGAGATGACGAACAGTACGATGCAGATCAACGTCACCAGGCCCCAGTGATTGACGAAGTTTGCGATCGCATACAACAAGGCAGGGATCCCGGACCATGACTCAGGATCAGATCGGCGAGCCATTGCCGGGACCATTTTGGTGGCGACGATATGCAGCAAGTAGGCCATCAACCCCCAGAGCAGCGAAGGGTAGAGTGAAGCCGACAGCACCAGCGATGTGATTTTTTGTCTGGCCTCGATGATTCGGACGCAGTCAAAGCAAGCTTGGAGCAGGTTGCCCGACTTCTCGCCGGCGCCGATAATCGCCACTTCCTGATAGGGCATCCAGGCTTGGCATGCCGCCGCCAGCTTCTTGCCGTTTCTCACGCTCAAGCCAATCGCAGAACAGGCCAAAGCGATGGGGTGATTGGGTTGCTTACCGCCGTCGCTGTAGACGTCACCGACCTCTTTCAACGCATCATTGATGCCCACCCCGTTTTCCAACAAGGCGACCATGCTCTCGTAGAATTGGATACGCTCTTTGCCTCCGAACTGCTTGCTGTACCAGGTCTCAGACAGTGCCGACCACCGGTCTGCGAGGCTACCCAGCATGCTTCTTCTCCAGAATGTAGCTGTCGAAGTCGAGTGGACCCACGATGGTTTCCGCCATCCGTGGGTCGATCAGACCTCCGCGCACTTTCTCCAGGGTGTGGGCAGTCTTGGTGATTCCCCCCATTTCATTGACCCAGTAGTTGCGAGCCTCCCCTGCACCATGGCTACGGAAGATCCTCATAAAGCCATGCGTACTAATGAGGACTTCGGCCACCACCGTCCGGGTCGTTACGCCAAGCATCCTGCAGAATTCGCATCCATCTCCAAGGAGATATACGTCTTGAATATTGGTGTACTGCTGCAGGCGAGCGACGAGGTCTGGCTCTAGGTCATGTACATGGTCTTTTGCAGGTTTACGGCAATGCTGGCAAAGCACTGGGAGGAGTGATTGGTTGACCACCCCAGTCAGTAGAGCTGGATCGCAGACCAGGCTGATATCCATGCCCATGTCGACTACGCGCTGGATGGAGGCGACTGCGTTGTTGGTGTGCAAGGTCGACAGAACCAAGTGTCCGGTCAGGCCGCCTGTGAAGGCTGCAATGCAGGACGCAAGGTCACGGACCTCGCCGTACATGAGGATGTCCGGATCCAGGCGCATCGAATTGGCGATGGCCTGTTCCCAGGTCTCATCACTTCCTTTGGGGGATTGGTTGGCCAGCAGTGGGTACTCGGGTGGATCCTCTACGGTCAGGATGTGCCGGGTGCCCCGAGTTTCCTTGGCCAGAAGGTTCAGATTGACCTGTAGGGTCTTTGACTTGCCGGAGCCGGTCGGGCCAGTGATGAAGTTGACGCCATAAGGTAAACGGCACAGACGTTTGATTTGGGCGATCTGCACTGGCAGGAAGCCCAGATCCTCCATGGTCTGTTTTGATTTGTCGTCGGAGAGTAGTCGCAGCACCATCAGTGGTCCGTCGACCAGCGGCCGTGTGGAAACCCGCGCGCCGAACAGCCCTAATTGATCGACGAATTTGCGGCTGACGCGAGCGTCCTGGCTGATCTCCGGTTGGTAGTGTTCCTTGGCAACGTCGCACATGCTGTTGTAGAGCGCTGAGCATAGTTCTATGCCTTTGGAGCTAGGGATCTCCCCAGCATCAGAGAGCAGGCCATGAATTCGGAAAAAGATGCGTGTGATTTCGTGGCCAACCACAAAGTGAATGTCACTTGCACCGGCTTTATGGGCACGGCCCATAAGGGAAATGACTTCCAGCTGACGCTGTGTGCTGTTTGATGCAGAGGCCGGTGAGTCTGCTTCCAGCGACTGCGCTTGGTAGAGCGCCTGGATCTCGCTCATGCTGGAGGACTTCACTTCGAAGGCAACGTCAGCCCGCTCCAGACGATCCATCAATGCCATCACGAAATGATCCGTAAGGTGCTGGGCAGAGACATAGAGCACCCCAGAGTCGGTCAGCGCGCAGAGCTGTCGCAGTTCGGGCTTAACTTCCCAGAGACCGCCGGCAGCAGTCAGGACTTGGCCAGCGCTGATAAAGGATTCGGACTCAGTCGGCTGATTGGTTGGAAGTGTCTCTCGCGTTGGCGATGCAACGGGCTGTATGACGGTGCTTTCTTGCATGAGCTCATTTGCGGTTTCAGCAGGTTCGGTCTGCAGCTGAGATAGATCGTTCATGACAAAGGATCCTCAAGGTTGACCAGGTAACATGACCGGCGCCGGCTGCCCCATTGGCATCTCCGGCAAGCCGCTTACTGGGATATGGCCGGTCATACTGGTGAAGCTTGCCGAGGGGGCGATGTTGGAAAACCCCAATGGATAGCGCTTTCCTCCGCGAGAAACGACGACACTGTCGAGGCTAATGCTGGCTACCTTGTAACCCCCTGGCAGGTCGGGACCGCCAACCTGTGCGTCCACCTCGTAACCTCCGCTGTACAGCAGCGTGGCTCGAAGAGCTCGACTGGATCCCGAAACCATCTTGACCACGGGCAACATTTCTCCTGCGCTCGAGCTACGTGGGATGGGTTCAGGGATCAAAGGCCGTGGTTGATAGGCAGAGGTATTCGCTGGGGTAGTCTGAGGGTTGTCCCCATCGATGGAGCGAATGGCCTTGGCCCGCTCGCCCTGGGCCTTGTACAAGAACGTTTCGCTTTGCACAGCCGACAATTCACCCACGCTGATGCCAGCGGTGTTCGCTGTCGAACTTTCGTTGGCCAGGCTCAAGCCAGGCTGGCTGGCTAGGGACAACAGCACAGACAGAAACAGGTAGTTATTTCGCATAGAGGTCTCCTATCACCGACCAGGTCAGGTGGTCGCTCTGTATTTGTGTCTTGATCTCGCGTAGGCGAAGGCCTGTCTCTGGTACGCCGCGCAGGACAATGGAGGGGGGCAAAGAACTGCTGTATTGCAGTTCGAAATGCTTCCATTCAGGTGGGGGTGGTGCTGGCGGTGTCGGTTCGCCCGGTAGGGCTGGTGGCTGCGGTACTTGGACTGGTAGTTCTTTGATCGTTGGCTCCAGGCTTTGTCCATGCAACCAGGACGTCAGAAGAGCCAGCGCCTGGCTCGACTCAACTAGCGATTCATCACCGGCGAGATTCAATTTGAGGCTAATTTTTAGTGCGGCGCTGTTGCCCTCGTCAAAGAAGGCTGGCTCATCAGCAAAGTGGTCGCGTGAAGCAGCGATGAATCCGCGAGCGGTACTGTTTCCGGTACGTTTGAACGTAGCGGACACCAGATCCCCATCGCACTGTGCGGAGGTGAAGATCCAGCCTGAAATGCTTAGCGGAATGCTGTCGATGGATCCGTTACAGCCGGCGATGAACTCGGCCACACTAGGCCGTTTGGCCCATGCATGCTCCAAGGCTTGAAGCGTTTGTTCTTGTTTTGCACGTGCGTTCAATGCCTCAAGCTCAGCCAGGCGCTGCTGCTCTGCTGCGATAGCTGCTTCCCGTGCAAGACGTGCTTTATGTGCTCCCCATTGCTGCCACCCGATCAGAGTTATTAGGACCAAGGTCCCGATTACCGACAATCTTGCGATCTCTCCATTGGAGAGGCCAAAGGCAAGAGGCCGTAATCGATACTCCCGACGCAGGTTTCGCGGATGAAGTAGCTCATCAACATCCAGAGGCTTGCCTCCCCGTTCAAACTCCAGAGGCAGATAAGTATCTTCAAAACTGATTGAGCGCCCGAGTAGCTGAGCGACCTTGCGCTTAATTTCATCGCCGGTACCGACCAGGTCACTGCCTGGAATGACGGCGCCTTCATAGACAGCCACGAGAGCGTAGCGGTCCTCGTCCAGTGAAACCCTCCATGCAGCGATCCAAGATTCCCCTAACTGGCCGGCTAGCGCTGAGGCGAGCGAGTACATGCCTTTGACGGCACCGGCACTGCGAGATACGAAGCCTGCTTGAATGATCGATTCGGTGCGTCGAATGGCAACGATATCCATTTTCTCTTCGCGACCAAACTGACGAGCCTCGCGCATGTAGCCTGTGAGGCTGCCCAACGGATGCCAGAGCAGTCCTGTAACGAACGAGTTGCCGTGGTAGGAAAGGATCTGGACTTTCGCTGATGTGGCAGGCGTTGCCGTGATAGCCATGGCTTATGCAACCCACGGAGCGACGGCTGACGACAACATAGCGATGCGCCCGAAAATTTCGTCATTCGCAGCCTGCCCCAACAGGATTGGAGTGATCAGCACAACCAGGACATTGTGGGTCGAGGTCCGTGTTTGAGCACCGCCGAGTCCAAAGAAGCTTGGGCTGCCTACGCCACTTTTCGTGGCGTCTTCACTCATCTCATCAAACCCCGACAGGATCAGAGTCTGCCCACTCCGTAACTTGACCTTAGGGCTCAGGCCTTTCGTGTCGTAATCGGCGGTTTGTGCACTGGAGCCGTTGCTGGTGAAGGTCGTGAAGGTTGGTTTTGAACTCATGTTGATGGAGATCATCACCAGGAGGTCATTGTTTTCTGTCACGCGTGGCAGCAGGGTCATGTTGAACCCCGATGTGATTGTTCCCGCGTTCAGAGACGTGGTTGTGCCAACCGATGCAGTGCTTGAGGTGGTGCTCGAAGGGATGTAGCCCTTCACGTTACCGATCTGAATGGGGGCCGGTTGAAGATTGAGTGTGGTCACCGATGGAGACCGCACATTGGAAACTCGCCCCTGTTCTGCAAGTGCTTGAATGATGGCCGTTGACCCGGCCCAAGCCGAATTGGCGGTGTCGACGATGCCAACCGAACCGGATACGGCATTGCTGCTGATACCTGAGACTGTGTTGCTCAGGGAGAAACCCCATTTGCTGGAAAGGGATTTGTAGACGGCTGACCAGTTCAGACCTAGTTGGTCTTTGTCGGTCAACGTGACTTCGAACACCTTCACGTTAAAAAGCACCTGGCGGGTGATATCGGTGTTTGTCTTGTTGAGATACGTCTCGATGCGAGCTAGCACATCCGGACGGTCAGTAACGGTGAGGGTACCGGTGGACGGTGCCAAGTAGAGTCGACCAGGTGGTGAATGACTCAACATGGCTTGGACGTTGTTTTGGATGTCGGTAATGATTGAGGTGTTGAGGGTGACCTTTGTGCTCTGATTGCTACCGGATTCTCCGCTCGCCCCAGAGGCTGAGCTGGATCCGCCGTTGGTGCCAGATCCGGTACCCGTGGTGGTAGTCATACCCGACTTCACCGTGGTTTCGATTTCTTGTTTGTCACCGAAGGCGTAGACGTCGAATACCTTGGTTTCGAAATAGTTGATACGTACTGCACGCTCCACTGGTGAGTAGTGCCACGAAAGGCCAAGGCGAGAAGTTACGAGGTCCAGCAGTGCAGAAATCCGCCCGTTGAATTTGATGCCACTAACTGTGTTTGGAGAAGTAAAACCCAATAGATCGATGCCACGGGTGTTCGCACCCCCTAAAGGGTTTGATCCAGGAACTACACCAGGTGGAAACAACCCCGCGAGACTGTCAGGGTTTGGACTGGATACGGCTGCAGGACCTGAAGGCGTCTGGTTTACGGTTGAAGTCGCGGCATTCAGACCAGGATTAATTGCGTCAGGCGAGACAAGTACGGCGATGCCGCACTCGTTGGTGATGAACTGCGCCACTTCGTTGATGCTGACGCTTCCGGCAGGTCTATAGCTTTTCTCACAGTCCAACGCAGAGGGCAGGCCACGTTTGGCGACAACAGGTTGGGTTGAAACCCACGGCTTGTTGCTGAATACCACCGTTTCGCGTTGAGGCTCTGGTTGCTGGTTTCTCGCGATAGCAGCGTATTGAGAGGCTTCGGCGCCGTCTCTTTCGGCCCGATTGGACGATTCAGTAACACGTTGTAAGGAGCAGCTGGTGCAAAGAAGCAAGGTGATGACCATGCTGCTCATCTTGAAGAATGACTTCATCATTTCTTCCTCTCAGATACATAAAGGATCGTCTGCCCCTGGCCTGAATTGCCATCTACGACGAAGCTGCGTTTGGCGCTGTCGTACAGCGGGAAAATCTGGGCAATCGCTTCAGCGAAAGTGCCTTTGAAACTCAGGGGGGCCTCGATCGGGTAGTCCAAGTCTTCCTGGGACCAGATCAATTGCCACCCGGCTCGTTTGCACCAGTCCGTGATGGTCTGATGCAGGGTGCTGCCAACTGCCGCAGTCCAGTAGGTGGGCTGTGGGGTGGGCGCAGGTGCGCGCTCACGGTTATCTGGAACAGAGCGCGTTGCAGCGGTCACGACGTGAGTTGGTGTGGTTGATTCGAGCGGTTTTTGCGAAGAAGACGCCGGCACAACTGTTGTCGGGTTACTTGGCGTTGAGGGGCCATCCTTGGCGGGTGCCTCTGGGGGGAGAACAGGTTTTGCTACGGGGCTGCTAATGGGAGGTGTGGTTACCGGAGCAGGTGTTGTTGTGATACTCGGTGGAGTGGGTACAGCAGCAACGGTCACAGCACTGCCAGAGTCGTTGCTGGCAGGTGTTTGTGACGCGTGCTTCGGGACGACGGGCTGATCAGTGTTTTGCTTGGCGAGCAGTGTCGACGAAGGTCGAGGCGGATCCGGCAGTTGATAGCCCGGACGCAAGACATAGCAAACCTGGCGATTTACTTCATCGACCTTCACTTGCCAGGCAGGGCCGGCAAGAACCTGCAACGTATTGCGCAGTGTCATTGGGCCGAGCTTGTACTGCGCTGCTGGCAATGGTCGTGTGTACAGGATGTTGACGTGGCCAGTGGCGGGGGAGCAAAGGGAGTAGCCCGAGCGATCCACGACATACTGCATGGCATCACGCACGCTGGGGTGCATATTCGCCGGGATACTGACATCGATGATCTGGGCCATCAGGTCGCGCTGACCTGAGTCCGGCTGAGTGCTGACCAAGGTATAGCGACCATAGCGCACCACCGGTTCTTTTTCGGGAACCGCGCCGCTCGGATATATATCTGGAGCTAGCATGTCGGGGTTGCGGCTGCTGTCGAACGCCGGTTTGGGCGAGTCCGCATTTTGAGTCGTGCAGCTGGCGACAAGCGCGAGCAGGGAGAGAGTGGTCAAGTGCCTGATCATGTGCCGAGAGGCCCCCTTTAATGATGGGATCCACGTTGGCAGGCCAGGTGCTAGGGTGCAGCAGGAAATAGATTCTTCGGCTGGAGGTCTTTTTTACCGTTACTAGCATCCGTTAAGAAGCCAAATAAGTTTTGTGGTTAATTGCTCCGGCTTGCCCACAAAATGGGTGCGGAACAAGCACGCCTGCTTCGACCACCATTCACGGAGCATCGGACATGGATGAGGACTTTGAGGAAAATGATGAAGGCCCGCGATACGATGAGCCGGAAGCGATCGATAGCATGGAGCTCTACCAATCGCTTTCGAACCTTGTTTTTTTCTCAGACGATATGTACCTGCGTTCTCAGGCGCAAAACCTGAATCTCGTCGACCAGTTTCTTATGACGTTGGAATACAAGGTATTGCGAGAGCTGTTAGAGACAGGCTCCACATCGGCTGATACGTGCTTTCTGCTCGCGCAGTCGCAGATGTGGATTTTCGCTGCTTATGAACTGCTGCGAACCTGGAGGCAGCGTGCGAGTGAAATCATCAAGTGGCATGCTAACCACGGGCTTGAACAGAAACTGGATTCGCTGAAAGAGCGGGACAAGACAGGCTCGCACTTTGGGCTAAGAATCAGGATTGAGCAGATCGAGCGGGTGTTGAATGACGAAGCGATCGTGGCCGAACTGGACAGGCAGCGCCGACATACCTACATTCCGTTCACACGACTCGAGTGGCTTCGTGTGTCGCTTGCAAAACACGAAGTCAGCGGAAATCCCAAGCTGGTGGCGCTTATGCCAGGTTATGGGCGCATCAACAATTGGTGCGGCTCGCTAGACTTTGAGCTGGAGAACGGCAAGTACAGCATGGGCTATATCAACCGCCGCGACGTTGCTGACAGTATCCGTCATTTCAAACTCACGGCTGCCCCCCCTAGCGACGAGCCTATTGAAGGCTTTGACGTGTATATGTCCGGCAAGGGATTCGAGCAGGATTGAACCACTCCTAGGCAGAAGAATATGAACACAACAACTGTTGCACAACTTCTCAAAACGGCGGGGCAAATTCTTGACGATCTTCAAAGCCTCATTGTTCGCTCGTGTCCCCCAAAGGGTGGACCAGACCGTTTGCGGGTCGGCCTGGTACTAACGATTGCCGAGCAGTTTGAGGCGACATTGCGACTCGCGAACGCCCATATGAGTACGCATTCCGCTACGCATGCCCGGTCGATGATCGAGGCACTCGTAGCGATGAAGATGCTTGAGTCCGATAGTGGCTACGTTGACCAGATGCAATATGAGAAATTAAGGGGCGAGCAACGCGTCTACAGAGGGATACTTGCTGACCCCAATATTCCTGAACAGCTGAAGGAGCCGATCAAGGAAAGCTACGACATTTGCAATTCTAAGTGTGAGGTTTTTCGTGCAGCGGGCCGCAAGCCGAAAAAAATCAGCGACGACCTTGGAACTGCGAAGTTATGTCATTTGGTTGGACCATATTCGATGCTGTGTGCGTTCTCTCATAATGATCTGGCTGTCTTGGCGCTCCGGCATCAGGGAGAAAAGAGCATGGTCTACAAGCAGGATGATTCGCCAGAATTTGTACAGGCCGTCATCTCCACTGCGTTGCTGGTACTCATGGATGCAACCCATCAGTTCGGCAAGATTTCCAAATTTCCCGACGATCATTTCGACTCAGTTTTCGCTGCGATGAATCAGAAGTGGAGCAGCGTCGTAGACAAGCAAGTGGAACGCTAACGGCTTATCAAGTTTCGCTCGCGACAATTCCCGCCTTCTGTAGCAGCGCGTCGATACTGTGAAGGCAGACACTGAAGTTGGCCTGCCAGGGTGACAGGCCGAAGGTCGATGCTTACTACCGACGTGTCCACGCCCTATACACCAAGTAATAACCACCGAAAAAGATGACTGCCAAGCCACGGCGGTCTCAAGGAGCAAGTGCAACACCTGATGTAAGGTGTTGCCCATGCCAACGACGTACACACATCTCAGCACCGAGGAGCGGGTCGCCATCATGGTGATGCAGCTTCAACAACTTACCCTGCGAGCTATCGCGGTTTTACTTCGGCGTCATCCCAGCACCATCAGCCGTGAGATCCGGCGCAACAGCCAGTTGGGCCGATACGATTCAGTTCACGCCGCAAACAGGGCCCGAGAGCTGCGTCACAAGCCGCGCCGTGAGCCTCGCTTGTGTTCTGGCTCTGAATTGTTCCAAGTGATCATAGAAATGTTGCGCATTGGCTGGTCACCCCAGCAAATCGCCAGCAGACTACGACGTATCTGGCCCGATCACCCCGAGCGACATGTGAGTCACGAAACTATCTACTTGGCTATTTATGCTTACCCGCGAGGCGAACTGAAGCGCCAGCTCATCAGCTACTTGCGCCAAGGTAAGGGCAAGCGCCGCCCGCGAACCCAGAGTGCCACACGTCGAGAGCGCTATCCTGCGGAGCTCAGTATCCACTTGCGTCCGCCGGAGGTTGCCGATCGCCTTGTCCCCGGCCACTGGGAAAGCGATCTGATCATCGGGGCTAATAACCGCTCTGCTGTCGCCACGATGGTTGAGCGCACCAGCCGTTACGTGATTTTGGCAAAACTCGACGCACCGACCGCCGAGGCAGCCGCTCAAGCCATTACCCGAGAGATGTCGCGCATGGCGCCATCGCTGCTGAAAACCATGACGCACGACCAAGGCAGTGAAATGGCTCGCCACGCCGAAATCACGGCCCACACCGGCATGAAGGTTTACTTTGCCGATCCGCACAGCCCCTGGCAGCGCGGCAGCAATGAAAATACCAATGGCTTGCTGCGCCAGTATTTGCCCAAAGGCACTGATCTCTCCCTAGTCAGCCAGGAGCGACTGGACGAAATTGCCGACATGCTGAACACTCGACCACGCCAGACGCTGGGTTGGAAGTTTCCGGTCGAAGTACTGGTTGACTACCTTCAGCTATTAGCGAGCAACAAGCTCGAAACCATTAACTGACTGTTGCACTTGCTCCTTGAGACCGCCAACCCACACGATTCGCAAAGATGGCCTGATAGTCTCGGGAGTAGTTATCCGTGATGTTCATCTTCTGAGCGGATGCATCGTTCGCCACTGAGTTCTTCAGCCGGTCCATTGAGTTGCCGGACAAGCCTGACTCACCGATGGCCGTGTTAATGGTCCCTTGGTTCCGCATGGCCTGAAGGTTGACTTCGGTAAGCTGGCGTCGGGCTTCGTCATTCTTATCTACAGTTGCAAGCTTCTGGTCGTTCTCAGCGAAGTTCGCTTGCTTGACCACTTCGTTCTGCTGCTTTCGTTCGTTGTCGGTCATCTGACCCTTAGCCTTTGCTCCTTCAGATGCACTCATAGCTGCACCAGCGACGGCAACGATTGCCATGCCGATGCTTACGGGTTCGCACATAGCGATTCCTCCTATAGCCAGAATTGTTTAAATGCAAATCCGGCAGGAGACATAAAGATGCCTTCGTTGAAGGAGGCACCCAGTTTTGTCAGCAGCCGGATATGTGCGTGGTTGTCCACTGAAACCCAGTTGGTTTTGGGACTTGGTGAGCGGCGTTTGACCCACTCCAAGTTCTCTTTGAGAAGCCGATAGAATTGGAAACGCTCAGCCTTGCTCAGCATATGGACGACGTTCGTGGTGACGAACCAAATACCAAGACTTGTGTGGCCGCCTACAGCCAGCACCAAAGAACCCACGACGATGGCCTGAGCGTTCTCATCAAGAGAGTTCGGCAGAACATCGCGTGGGTCTCTTCCGGTTTTCATGCAGTGAAACTCTCGAAGGTCTGACGCGCATAGGTCGTCAGCAGCAGCCCTCAAGTGGGCCTCCGTGGCCTTAATCAGGTACATAGCGTTTAAATCCTCCGCATGAGTCATAGTTATAGTGGGGGGTTTTGACGTCCCCCCCGTTGACTCACACGCCGCTTGAACGCCGTAGATAGTTACCTTCCCAGCCACATCCAATGATGTTCAAAGGGACCGGCGAATACGACGAAACGGTGACCCGCTGCATCTTCGCGTTACCTGTCACCGGGAACTTGTATTGACCAGTCCCAAGAGTCAGCTCACCCAACCGGACCTCTGTACCGAGGCGACCGCCAGCCATCACATAGACGTACTCTGTGGAGCCGTTATTGACGTTGATTTCGAAGGCCCCTGAGGTGTCGTAGTTGACCCATGCGCGGCGAAGCTGGAGGCGTCCTATGTCTTCCGTTGAGGTGGTCCCGTCGTCTGCTGTTTGCTTAATGAGGAACTTGGAGAACTCATATTGGAAGCCGTATTCACGGCCAATAACGAACGTCGTACCCATCCGATTACCAACGAACTTGATGCGGTCGTCTGCGTTCCAGTTGGCTGACTCGTGACGCTCAAGGACTCCTTGGGGGTCCAGTGTGTAGAACACGGACAGATAGTCAGGGACGCCGCCATAGATCGCACTAAGACTAACGTAGGTCTCATTGAGGTCCTCGTTGTAGCTCGATGGGGTCATGAGTTTCTTCATGTCCATGTAGGCACGGTAAGGCTCCTGCACGTAATCCACGGTGTCCGCTGTGAACTCGATTCGCTCCAGGCACATCCCAACACCAAGACGCTCATTGAGCAGGTACATATAGGAACCAATGCAATCTGCTGCGAGAACTCTATTGTTTAGACCGAACTCCCAATGTGACCACGACTGTTGCACCAGCTCCTCTTTCAGGTATAGGAATTTGTAGATATAGACCTGATTCTCGGCATGGTCAGAAAGCATCGCAACGAAGTTCTCCGTTCCCGAGCCGTGTATGTGGTAGAGGGTATTCTGCAAATAGCTTGGTACGTGCGCCGAGACATCCTCAGCAGACTTCACGTCGCTCACGTCCTGCACTGCGTAGTAACGCTTCAGGCTCGTATAGCTGGCACGAGGTGCCGCAAAGTAAACGCCCCGTCCAATCCCAAAGGGTCGCGCGCCGTCGCTCACGTCGAATTCCGTAGTGAGGTCCAACTGAATTGTCTTGCTCGAAAGGATGCCCTGTGAGGACAGTACGAACTGAGCTTGGTCGGACCAGAGGAGCAACTGTTCGGAGAACGGTACGGCGTACTTGAGGATACTCACACGGTTGTGACTGATGGACACGTCAATAGGGTCATCGTCCGACACAGCGGCGACAGAGGCCGGGAAGAAGTTGAAATACTTCGCTGTCCGCGACATCACGACATTCTCACCCGAGAGGAAACCTAAACGATTCCTGAAGAAGAAAATGTCATTGATGGTGTCCCCAATAAAGGAAGGCATGGGGTTCGTTAGGTCATCTCCACAGGTTCTGTCAGGCCACGCCAAGGGCTTCCAATCAAACTGTCCATCCGCTGCCCGAATAAGAGCATGGGGCATCGAAGCCGGATCAATACCAGTGATTATTCCCGGCCTAACAGTCTCCCGCCATACCTGGCCCGCAGCATCGTAGCGGACCCAATAGTTGTCTCCGGTGCGGGAGGCTTCCCCTGTGATTTCCACAAGGTATCCGTCTATGCACTGCGCGGGCAGCTTGGCGAATGTCTGTACCTGATACACAAAGGAGTTGAGGAGCTGGTTTGCGTAACCATCCTCTGTGGCGACTGTGACAATGGCTCCGTCAGTTGGCCCGGTTAAACATATCCAGCCTGTTCCCGCGCTCGCAGTCCATCCCCACGCGCCCATGCTGGTGCTGAGCTGTGCTGCCATAGTCCTTGCAATGTAACCGGCATCCGTCTGTTCCACTTGTGGGGGTGTCGTAGGTGTTGAGTCTCCGACAGGCATTTTCAGCTCTGCACACAAGCCACCATTAACGAAAATCCGCAGCGTCCTCCCGTACTGACCACCACGCACGTTGATGATGCAGCGCCGAGTCAGGCCCATATAACCGGCCTGAGTCAGTGTGCTCTTCATGCGCGTAGCCCTGTTTCTGTTAGTCACAAACGTATAGTCCGCAACTGTCGTTAGCCGCAGGTCCGCTCGTGGGTTCGCACAGTTGGCATAACCGTTGTAGCCGCGCACTTGGTAACTGTTCCCTGCGAGGTCTACTACGGCCACGCCCTGCCCTGTAAACACCATGTAATACTGTTCAATGGAGTCACGGTTAACAAGGTGGACCAGAGGCTTAGCACCATACATACCGACCCCACCAAGGCGCTTGACGAACGTTGTTGGCGAGCGCTTTTGAAGGCCCTCTGTTTCCGAAGACCATCCGTTGATTTGAACTTCACCCTGATTACTAAAACGAAGTATATCGGGTTGCTGTGAAATACCTCCTTTGAGGTTCTTAACTGATTGCGAGACGAGACCCATGGGACCCTCCTTGTCTAATTAACGGGAGATTCGGCCACCGGTCCATGCATCACCATCGAGCATGTTGTAGTTACCGTAATCAAGTTCGTACTCTTGGCACTCCGCCCATGCAGTTGCCTCCTGTTCCTGCAAGGAGCCTTCAATTTCTCCTGCCCCGAAGAACCGAATGTTGAAACGTCGAGACGCCTTAGCCACGATGTATGAACGGAAACACTCAGGCATCTCTTGGTATTCCCGAAGACGCACAAGGGTCACAGTTACCGGCTGAGTAAACACATCAGTCTTGGTAGTTTGGTCGTAAAGAAAACCACCACGATTGGAATAGGCCCCGGTAGTTATCTTTAGGTAGTCAGTCTGATAGTTGATAAGCCCAGAGAAACTATCGGGAACCAGTGAGGCGCCCTCTTCGATATTGAAGGCCCACCCCTTGGACTGTACTTCGCGATTTACTTGATTAAGCAAGCGTCGACAGTTAGCTACGTCAGCATTAGGATCTCCTTCAAGGGAACTTACAGGCGACTCACCAATTGCGGCGAGCATGTCATTAACAGCCTGTAGTTCCTGATCGGATTCAATGCTGGATTCAAAGTTCGCCATTAGGCCTCCCCGAAATTGATTGAATAGAAAGCAAAAAACCCCTCGCCCCATAGAAAACGGGATGAGGGGCTTTAAGTGGTTATGGAGCTGGGACAGTCACTGCACAGGTCTTGGTAAAAGAACCATCGACAGTAGTAGCGGTGACAGTAGAAGTTCCTTGTGCAACGGCCGTAACAACTCCCGCAGAACTCACAGTTGCCACAGCTGGATTGCTGGACGTCCATGTAACGGAAGTATTAGTGGCCTCAGCAGGCGCAACAGTAGCGGTCAGCGTCTTAGTGTTTCCGATTTGGAGACTCATAGTTGCTTGGCTAAGTGTTACGCCAGTTACTGAGATCAGGCCGCTGTGAAAACCAGTGCACCAGCAGCTTCAGGACGCAGACCACCGTGACCCATCGCATAGCGACCGATGATTTGGTCAGCTTGATATTCGGCACGGCGCGCACGCTCCAGAGCCATATCACGCAGCTTCACAGTACCCACGGCAGAGCGGTGGTTGAACAGGCCCACGACGTTATCCAGTGCGACTTTGACGTCACCAGCAGCGGTTGCCGGGAAGGCATGTTTGCGGTTAGTACCAGCGAGGTCGTCACCCGCACCACCAACGGTCAAGTGAGGAACTTCGATTACTTCGAAGCCCATAACGTTCTTGATGTTGCCAGTTTCAGGATCGGTCAGAGCCGAGAAGTTTGCAGCGTTCGGCAGCAATGCGGCGAGAATTGCGCTGTAGTTCTCAGGAGTGGTGTAGAACTTGCGATCAGTAGACGGGACATAGTTGCGGGTCAATTTACCACGAGCAACAGTCAGACCTTTCAGAATCGCCTTACCCATTGCCTCAGCGTCTGCTTCGAGTGCTGCCTTAGTGCCGATTGGCAGAACAGTGGCAGTACCGAGACCGGCAATGTTTTCGTTAGCAGCGGCTGGCAAGTTGCACAGCTTAGCCATCTCGGCCAGTACGGCACCGTCAGCAGCGATAGCCAAAGCTTCACCAAGTTGCGCCGAATATTCTGCACGAACGTCGTAGTGGACCATTGCGTCTTCGATATCGTAAATCAGTACATCGGAAGCCAGCAGGCCGTCGATTTGAATCACTTTCTCGGAGTGTTTGATTTCACCACGCTTGTCGTCCAGGCTCTCACCGGCTGCGAGGTAGTAACCAGCAGTTCGGCCCATTACTGGGAAAGAGGCGGACTTGCCGTTTTGAATGGTGCGAACCATATGTTTGTCCATGGTTACAGCACGACGCATGAAAGCAGTCAGAACTTCACCACCGAAAACCTTCAGAAAGTTAGCAAGCTTGTCGGCATCGGTTTGACCCTTACCTTGGTTCTTGCCGATTTGTTGACCACCTTGTGCGTTTGCCATTTAATAGTTCTCCTTATGCAGTTATCTCCGGGCACAGGAAAACCTCAGACGAAATGTCCGAAAGTATCTTCCTGTTATAGTGGGGGTTTTTAATTAGGGACCGCTAAGTGTCACCAGTTAGCGTTATGGACTTTCGCTTCAACTTCAGCGGTGTACGCTTTATCGCGACCATAGCGTTTATCGCTCATTGCCTTAACCATCTCGTTCTGAGACTCGAAGCCTTGAACTTTGGCGGGAGCGCTGCGACCGGCTGGAACTGCACCACGGCGATTCAAAGTTCGCTCAGGTTGCTTACCAAACTTCTTGGTCTGACTTGCCATGCCCAGATTGATAACGGTGCGAACCGTATTGAGGTCTTGGCGCTCCATGGCGTCATAAAGGGCGTCCATAGAGTTCGGGGAGTTTGCTTTGAGGTGCGCAACGACACGGTCAAACTGTTCTTTGCCGCCTGCGTAACCAACGATCTTGGTAATGTAAGCCTCAGCGACAGCTTCCTGACCCTGAAGGAACGAGTTGACGAAGCCAGCCGAATAGCCAGCCTTCGCGAGCTGCTCATAGGAATCATCCGAGAGTTTGCCGTCAGCTTCATATTCCGCTTCGATGCGGGAAGCCACAGCCTCAGGGAGACCGGCCTTAATGGCCTGATTGCGCATCTCATCAAAACCCGAGGCGTACTCGTCGAGTTGCTGAGAGGCTTTGGTCAGCTCTGCATCAGGCTCACCGAGCGGCTTGAATTCTCCGCCCTCTCCGCCTTCCTCCAGGTCACCTTCAGATTCACCTTCGCCACCCTCTTCGCCTTGATCGGTTTCCTCTTCCTGCTCTGCCTCAGAGAGGTCAGCAGGGTCCACGAGGTCAATCGAGGCATCGCCGTCACGGGTTGCAACGTTCAGCTCAAGCATGTTCTGCTCGTGTTCCATTGGGTCGCTGGACGACATAACGGCGCTGTTCACACCGAAGGACGCATAGACATCGGCGGATTGGTAAACGTGGCCGATAGCCAAGGCCAGCATGTTGAGTCGCATAGAGTCTCCTTTCTGAATTGAAAATGAGCAGGCACACGGAGTCATCTCAGCGAATCGCCAAGGTTCCGTGTGGGTCTGCTTTTAGTGGGGGTTTATGTCAGGCGCCGATTGGGCCTGCTTGGACGCCAGCGGTATCCATCGCCGCTTTCATGTTCTCGGGACTTGCAGTGGCCTGAGCGGCAGCACCTGCACCAAGTCCAGCAGCAGCGGCTTGACCACCCTGAGCGACCATCGCTTCGGCTTGCTTCTTGGCCTTGTCGGCATCTGTGAGCAGCAGTCCAGCGGTGTCCATGCCAATCGCATTTGCAAGGCGGATCTTCAGGTTGCTCATGTTGATATCCGGGTCCTGCATCAGCGGTGCAATTGCTTGCAGGCCATTGAAGAACTGAGTCAACTTATCAAGGTCCTGACCACGGCCCAGCGCCTCCAAGCCAGTGCTTACAGTCGGCTCAACAGCCTCTTTGGGCATGTCTGGGATTTGGGAGGTAGCCTGAAGCTGATTGAGCAGGATGCGCACCAGTGGTAATTGCAGTTCCTGAGAGAGGATCGAATAGACACCACCAAGGGTGTCCTCAAGCTCGCTTGCCACATACCGAATCTCTTCGGCGGTCACACGCTCACCCGACCGTTGCACGGCTGAGTTCAACATGAAGACATAGGCAAGGCGCCCTTCGATTGCGTCAGCTACGGACTTAGCGACTGAGAAGTCTGCTGTCTTTTCGAGCTGAAGGAATTCAATGTCCTGCTTCCGCCCCGCAACAAAGTCACCTGTCTGAGCTTTGGTCAGGCGGCGCACTTGGGTCATCCCATTAGGGTTCACCAAGCCAACTACCTTCGAGGCGATCATTGAGAACTTAATCATCGACTCATGGAGGTTCTCAAGGGACGTCAAGTCGCCTATGTATTCCTCACAGTGCGAGCGGCCATAGTTCTCACCATCACGCTTGGTCCAACGTACAGCGATCCACGGAACGGCATCTGGTGGATATTGGCCATCAGTGCCCTCCACTTCCTCACCATCCACTTCCTGATAGCTCAGAAAGTCCCCTGACTCATCGTCAAGGTAGACGTGGGTGTAGACCTCAACCTGTTCATCCGGCTTCTTGTCTCCGCCGTCAGTGATTGCGTTGCGGACATCCTCAGGGAGAGCGGCGAACGCCACCTTGTCCAGGGTGATTATCTGCAAGACGTTCCCGAAGGAATCCCGTTGGACAACGTAGGAGCTGAGTGGATACAGCTTCATCGGGTTGTATCCAGTAGAGCTGGCATCAGGCTGTGGTAGGTGAAGACATCCGTTACCAGCAAGGGCCAACTGTCGGATCAGCTCAAAGAGCGTAACGCGGTAGCTGTTCGCCTCCATGAAGGACATCATGATTCGCTCGACCATGCCCAAGCCTTGGTCCACGATGGCGAGCTGTTCAGGGTCAGAGACCAACTGCTTGGCCTGCCACTCGGAAACCTTCAGCTTCATCCAGCTTTGCAGCGGGAACAGAGCGAGCATCACCTTGGCGGACAGGTTGTTCAATCCACGGGCACCCACTGCCTGCCACGGAGTCGTGTAGTCAGTCGAGGCGTTGTCAGAGGATTTAGGGAACAGCGAAGGGATTGTTACTTTTGCGCAGTTTTCAGCGCGGGTCTCGTAGGGAACACGGTCATTCTTTAGGCGGTCATAGACTGCTTTGGCCGATTCCTCTCCAAGCCCTGTGCGAGCCGTTGAGGCCATATGCGACCTCCTTTCAGATGTTCAGACCGGTCCCCGAGCTGCGAGCCACTGACAGACCACGTTTACCTTTGGCTTTCGCGGCGCGCTTTGCAGCTTCGCTATCGCTATCATCCTCGGTCGTTGTGTCCTCCTTCGGGGCTTCAACCTGTGCAGCCGCAGCAGGGGCCGGGGCGGCCACCGCAGCAGCAGCTACTGGCGCCTCTTCTTTTGGCTTCTCGTCGTCGCCACCGCCAAACAAGCCAGCAGGATCACCACCGGCCTTGCTGATTGTTTTGGTGACGTTCTTGAATGCTTTCTTAAAAAAACCCATAGGTCCTCCTTGCTAACTATCGTTTAAGGGCGCGTTTAATCGACGCATTTGGGGTCTTCTTCTTGGCTGTGATTCCTGTGTCCGTTGCGACCGATGCCGATTGCGTTCCATCGCCTTTTTCTTCTTTCTTGATCTTCAAGTCCTTGATGTCATCCGGGGTGTCCGACCCATCGCTATTACTGTCGTCACCGAACTCGACCCCCTTAGGGGCTTCTTCCATTACGGGAGCCGGGGCGGCGATGGTCGCTGGGTCAACTTTTTGCTGTTTGGCTTTGCTGCTGAAGCACATAGTGGCCTCCTATCAATCGTCATCGGTTGGGGTGTTCCGCTGCTCCTGCATCAGTTCGATAAGCTCCGTGACAGAGTTGAGTCCGTCGATGAAACCGAGGATGTACGCCTCTGAGAACCCAGCTCTACGAAGATCGTCGAGGGCACCAGTGCGAACCAGATAGGAAGCGTTGCAGCGGACGTTGAGGTATTGCGCTGAAGCGTTGGGAATATCAGGGATGTTTTCAGGATCACTGATTACCGCTTGAATATCGTTTAACAATCGCACCTCCATTTACTGGAGACGAAAAGGTCCCTTTAAGGAGAAGAAACTTTTAGTCTCCAATGGTTATAGTGGGGGGTTTTAAAGCTACGGCCAGACGACGGCAGCGACGAGAATGCTCAGCGTAATTAGCGAGCAGATGCCCTTTACGGTTTCCATAGGATTGGACTCTTGGCCTCATGGTCCCAGTCGGACCAACGGAGAATCCGAGCGACTTGGGCCTGCTGCAAAAGCTCCGCTTCAGTCATTCCTTTGGAGGCAGCCAGTGAGACCATGCAGTCCCACAACGTCTCCTCTTCGGTCGGCTCACGGGACGCCCAGAACTCGACCTCCTTGCCCTTGTTCGGCCCAGACTTCATCACCTTGGAGGTCTGATAGAAGAACTGTGGCGAGTCCAAAAACTCTTCAGCAGCCACCGGGCCCACACTGGGGATACCTGAGTAGCCGTCAGTCACGTCACCAATCAATGTCTGATACATGTGATAGCGGTCAGCTTCCTGCTCGGTGGTCCTGAGTAGCTTGTAAGGAGTCAGGTGCATGAACATGCCTGGCACCGTCTTGAAGTCCTTGTCGCAGCTCGCAGAGACCACAACGGTGCAGTCAGCGAGAGCGGGATTGGTCATCAAAATGCCGCACACGTCATCACCTTCCACGCCATCCCAGCGATACGAACGGTCTCCGTAATGCTGCATGCAGGACTCAACGAAGTCCGGGTAGCCTACTGGCTTACGCTTGCCCTTACGGTTCGCCTTGTAGGTCGGCAAGACCTCCTTACGGAAGTTGTTGTCACCCGAGATGATGCACAGCGGGACCATCTCAAAGGGCTTCTTGTTCTTCTTGCGGATGTCCGCTTCGATGTCCGCGAGGATCGACTTAACGGTCCCCCCGAGAATGCCCCGAGCTTTCGCGTGGTCGCATTCGAGGGTCCAAATGTCGTTCCCCCAATCCATCTCAGTTTCACTTCCGGACATCGCAGAGAAGATCAAGTAGTCCATGTCCAGCGCTACGCCGATACGAGCCGTCATACGGCACCTCCATGTTCTTGGAGGAACAGTTGACCAGCTGTCGTCAGCGACCAAACGCCCATGTTGCGGCCGTCAGTAGACACACAAGAAATATGACCTCGGGAGGCAGCTTCGGAGACCCCGTGAGCGTTCTTGCGGTAGAAGTCAGATTGAAAGGTGCGGGCTTCCTTTTTGATGGCGTAAAGCATCCGAATGTATTCACCCATCAGGCCACCACTTGAGGTTCGACAGGCGTGCAGCCCGCACGAGCAACCTTGATGCACGTTTCGTTGTGGATGCACTTGGAACAGTCGGCCAGCATGGTGGTTTGCACCGGCCCTAAACGGGTCACATTGAGTTCTTTGGTTTCGCGGATCAGGTCTTCACGGAGGCCGTTCTTAAATGCTTCGCGAGTGAGGAACAGGACAAGTCCCTCATCATCCATCGACAGCGCCATATCGAGCAGCTTCAGGCCAGCCTTGGCCGTAGCCTTCTTCTTCGGGTCCTTGATGTGCGTGATGTATTCCTTGCCGGTTTTCACGTTGGATTCCAGCTCAGCGCGCAACTCGGCGACTTGTTCAGTTGAGTAAACGACGCGAGTGGTGAAGGTGTGTTGTAGATTCAGAGTGATTGCCATATGGCCTCCATAAAGAAGGCCCCGAAGGGCCTGATTGATTTCTTAGTGACATTCGCGCCAAGTCGGCCCGATCTTCCCTTCTGTATCGAGGACACAGCGGAACTCGAAGGACTCGCCTACGTTGCGAATGGCTTGTTGTGCAGCGGCCACGCAGATTTCCCCAATCGCTTGGGTGCGAGCTGCAATTTGGAGTTCGTCGTGGACCCACGCCATGAAGCAGAAGTCGCCGTCCCATCCGTGGACAAGGCCGTGGTCTTCCATGAGGAGCCTTTCGGTTTCCACTACCCACGCCTTGCAGATGAGCGCACCGGCAGACTGGAGCAGCGTGTTGAGTGCTGAGTGAGGCGAACGGACGTGAATCTTTCGGCCATCAAGGCCTTTGATCCAACGGCGCTTCCACTTGATGTCAAACTTCTTGAGTGCTTGGTTCCACTTTTGGTCAGCGATCAGGCTGCCCTCAAGGGCTTCACGCAGGGACTTAATGACCGGCGTACCTTCCAAGAAGGCTTTCTTCAGCTCCTTGCCACGCTTCGCCCCGCCGCCAACGATTGACCCGATCTTGGCGTCACCAGCTCCATAGAGGAACGCATAGATGAACGTCTTGGCCATGTCGCGCCATCGGTCGTGCTCGTGGTTCGCCTTGTCCCTAACGAGTGCCTGACAGATACCAGCAGCCACACCGTTGGCCCAATGAACGTCACCGTTAAGGACCTGATCGGCATAAGCGCCTTCGTCATACTTGGCACCGAAGTGACCAAGGCAACGCAGCTCAAGACCACTCGCGTCAACACCAACTTGGACGCAGTTTTCCCAGCCTTTAAATCTCTTACGGGCGAACACGGCGCCAAACAAAGCGCGACATTCAGGCCCATAAGGACTCTTTGCGCTGGGCACTTGGCCCATGTTCGGATAGCTGTGAGTGGCTCGCCCGGTGACTGCCCCGTTAGGGTTGATCGAACCGTGCATAGAGCCGTCTGAATGGACCAAACGCATCCAAGCGTTATCACCCTCAGCCAACATCCCGATTCTCTTTTGGATCATCAGGTAGTCACGAACCAGAGCGATGCACGCCTGAGCGTTGGGGTCATCGACGGTTACGCCTTCAAGGGTCTCGTCGTCGACCTTTGGGGCGCCCTTATCGGTGAACTCAGTTGGTTCCCAACCGGCCTCTTTGAGGACCTTGATGAGATGCTGACCGGATGCAGGGTTGAACGTGACGAACTCGACCGGCGTATACGGAGCACCCACGAAGGTTTCCCGTGTGTCCCGCGTCTTGCCGTTCTTCAGGAATATGCCGCCGACCTTCGGATACTTGACCCGTGGCATAGGGCGACCGTCAGACCACTTTTCGAGTGGCTTGCCGTTCTTCGGATTGATGAATAGCTCGGTTCCGCCCTTGGGTTGATACCAAGAGCCGAACGTCTGGATGAGCTTGACCAAGAGGTCAGAGCGTTGCCCTGCAAGGTCCGCATAGAGCCGCTCGGCCCCGTCAGAGTCGAACGGGAAGCCATTGCGCTCCATCTGAGCCAAGGCCCATGCGGTGTCATGCTCAAGGTGAACTGCACGGATGGATTGCATCCAATGCTTACCATTCGGAGCCAGACCAGACGGGAAGTAGTACGGATCGGACATCAGCTTTGTTACGAGCTTCGTCGTCACTACAACGTCCTGGACGCAATAGTCCTGCATGGCTTGTGACCAGTTGAGCCACTCCATACCCTTCACATAAGTCGTGCCATCGGCCAGACACTGAGCCTTGAAGTCGGTCGTGTACTCGCCCTTCATCTCACCCAGTCGATAGCCCCAAGCTTCCAACGCGTGGGAGCCAAAGCGATTGCCGGGGAGTTTCCCTGTTCGGAGAAGGCCCCCGTCTGTGTCTCGAAGGTTTGCGTGAATCAGGCGGGACAGGACAAGGGTGTCCATGACTTTCTTGCGGGGGATGTTCAGGCGCTTGCCGAAGTATTGGCGCTTCAGCTTGTCGAGGACTGGTATGTCGTACTTGATCCCGTTGTGGAACACGAGGAGACCATCAGGCTTTGCTGCTTCGGCTTCAAGTTGCGCGATATACGCCTTGAGGTCGTTAGGGCCGTACTCGAAGACCTCGCCTGTGAAGTAATCCTTGCTGACACCACAGTGGAACTTGCTGACATCCTCTAACAGACCATCCGTTTCGATGTCAGAAGTCAGCATCAGGCTTCACCTTGATGCAGCTCAGGGGTAGCCATAGGCCTTGCCGACCACCTTGGGCGGGCACTTCAAAATGAACAGCCCAACCCGTGAAGCCTTTCAGCCTCTTGGACTTTTCAGAGCCCTCAACGATCCACTCCGAGGACACCACCGTGAAGACCATGCGGCGGTACATGTATGCGTGCAGGTAATGCCCCGCTGGCAGAGCGATCACATGAAAGTGAGCACCATCACGTATCGGGCTTTTGCGTTCTTGAGGCGGCGTAAGGAGTTCTTGAACCTGCTCCTTGAACAGCTCCAACTCGCTCTTAGCTGGGGCAACCCAGAAGGTTGGCGCGCCCGCTTCTTGTTCATAGCGATAGCCCAGCGATTCCAGCAGCGTTACAGCCAGTTCACCTTTACGCAGGTGTGCTCGTACTTTTTGATTGTCCACAGTGAATCCTCCAAAGGAATTGGTGACGGGTTGGGTGTTTGAATTAAGGTTGAACGAAGGGTCCCCAGAACGGAGACCCTTGAGTCACTCTTAGATCAGAGCGGAAACTTTGCGGGCCTCTTCGGCCAGCTTGTTGGACGCGGCAAGAGCAGCCTCAGCGGCAGTCTGTGCATTGCGAGCAAAGGTGAGCTGCTTTTGATGCTCGTGGGCTTGCTTGCCCGCCGCAGCTTTCAGAGCAGCAGCCAGTTTCACCAGGGCGAATTTGTACAGTTTGATAATGGTCATGTGAGTCTCCTTAAAAGTCGTTAGTGGTTGCTGGCTCTTCCTCTTCGCCTACCCAGCCGGTCTCACCTTCAGGTGTCCAGCCGTCAGGCGTTTCGTCGAGCCATCCAGTTTCTTTGTTGTAAATGAGGTAACCAGCTACGCCAGTGTCCCCAGTGAAGCGGCACTTCAAGACCCGGATCGTGACCACGTTGGGGAAGTCCCCTTGCTGGTTTCGCTCCATGGCTATGATGGTGTCGCTGAGTTGACGCAGAGACCCAGAGCCACGCAGGTCCGTGATGGAGACCTGACGGCCTTCTTCGTGGGCTTTGCCTTTCTCGGGGTTCTTCAGGTGGCAGATAACGACCATGAGGATGTCGTTGGTCTTGGCGAAGGTCTTCAGCTTGGTCATGAGGCGGTCGATGGTTTTGCGCTCATCGCCGTTGTCATCCATGCCTGAAACCACAATCGAGATGTGGTCCAGCACGATCACCTTGCAGCCCTGCCCCTTCACCATGTAGTGCAGCTTCGACATCAAGCGGTCTTCTACGGATTCCGCGAAAGAGTCATAGAGGAACAGCTTGTCCGTCTCGAAGATGGCGTCGAAGGCCGCATCGAACTCCTCTTCAGTCGTACCATCAGGGTTCTGGCGATAACGACGGCGAAGGTGCAAGCCCACGAGGTCCTCAACGGTTTCCTCAACGGACTCTTCCAACATCGCAACACCGACCTCAAGGCCGTGCGTTTGGAACCAGTTGTAGACGTTCTGCCTGACGAAGGTTGATTTGCCCATGCCTGAGCCAGAGGTCACCATAAGCAGTTCGCCGGCTCGGGAATCCTTGGTCATACGCCGAAGCTCGGCAGGTCCCGCCAGTGGAATCCGAGGGATGTCCTGCTTGTTCTTGATGCGGTCCTTCAAGGACTTCGCTGAGACCACGCCGTCAGGGACGAATGGGGCAGCGTTCCACATGGCATCCATCACGGCTTTGGCCTGGCCGTTCATGACGCACTCATTCGGGTCCTTCATGGGCAACACGGCAATTTTTACTTTGCCAGCCGGAAGAACCTCAGCCGCATCCATTGCAGCCGCCCGGCCAACGTCATCCATGTCGAACATGAGGATGATTTCGTCGAACGTATCGAGGTATTCGTAGTTTTTCGCGCAGGCTTTACGAGCGCTCGGGGCACCAGTAGGCAGCGACACAACGGGATACTTCCCGCCCTGCAACTGAGCCACTGTGAGGCAATCAATCTCGCCTTCCGTGATGATGATCTTCTTGCCACCCGACCACAGATGCTTACCGAAAAGGCAGTCAGCACCGTGCTTGCCGGTAGACGAAAAGTTCTTGTCAGCGTCTCGGATCTTCTGGCCGACCAAGTTCCCGTGTTCGTCACGGTAGTCAGCAACCTGAATGTTCTTCCCGCTGTGGGTCTTGCCTACCCAGTATCCGTACTGTTTGCAGATGGCCTGCTGTAGCCCCCGCTTAGGCAAGTCCTGAAAGCGTCCTTGATGGTCCAGCATCGACATGGTGCCATCGGCGCGCTTGGTGTTAGCTCGGGTACTGTGACCCTCTGCACCATCTCCCTGAGTGCGGTGCTGGCACACAAAACAATACGTGTGACCGTCCGAATACGTAGCCATGCCATCGCTGGATGAACACTCATCTACGTTCGTGCAGGGTCCCTTGTGCAGCAGCTCGCTTTCGGGGTAATCAGTAGAGTCCATCAGGACCACCCACAGGCGCCTCTAAGGACTCCCCGGTAGCCCGTCGCCACGCAAGGTCAAACCACTTCTCCTCCATCTTGGCCGCACGCTGACCACGAGCGTCTTCACGCAGGCGGACCAGATTGGACCAATGTTGGTCACCCATGAAGCGCACATAGGCCGCTTCGATCCCCCGGTGAATCCCAACGATGGCGAACTGGTTCAGGTTGTAATCGAACTTTTGGATTGCCTCAGACACGCAGTCGGTGTCGTACAGAATCACGTCGATGTCAGACCCTTCGATCTTCCAGACGCCTGCCAGACGGTCCGAATCGGAGCCTGTGTGGTACTTGGGGAATTTCTTGAAGTCGAGCGCAGCACCTTCGAGAACCTCAGTGACTTTCTCGTGGCCGACGCCAGCGCAAATTACATCGACATCTTTAGGAGCAACTCCAAAGAAGATGTCACGAGCGGCACCACCAGCGATGATTGCTGAGATGCCGTGAGAGTGAAGCAGTTGAACGATATCGAAAGCCCCTTGTAAAGTTGCCCGATTAACAGACATAGATAATCCTCCTAACTTAAGAGGTGAAATTGCTGTAAAAGCGAGCCCGAAGGCCCGCCTAACAGTTGCTTGGTGTTATGCCGGAGTTCGCTTATATGCCCATTGGGCTACATCGAAAGACGGACAGGCTTTACCTGCATCAAGGTCTCTGTGACCTTTCAGAGTTACGCCGGGATAGAGCGGAACAATGGTTTCCCAGACCAGAAGGTCCAAAGCTTTCCATTGAGCATCTGTGAAGTTGTCTTGAGGCTTGCCCCCATCGTCGATACCGCCAACCATGCAGACCCCCAGAGAGTCGGAGTTGTGACCTTTAACATGGGACCCAACTACATCATGAGGACGGCCTGTTTCGACAGTGCCATCGCGTCGAATAATGTAGTGGTAGCCAACATCAAGCCACCCTTGTTGCACATGCCATTGGCGAATCTCGCGCAGACCAATATCCATAGAAGGTTTGGTCGCCGCACAATGGATAACGAGTAGGTTAGTTGCTGCCCTCTTGTTGAATTGAACACGAGCCATACTTACGCTCCTTTTTCTTTCAGAATCCCCTCAGGTATCTGCTTCTTCTTCTCCTTCATCCAAGTCAATGGGACTAACTTGTCTGCGAATTGAATACCATGTTTCTCACACCACGCCCCATAAGTCGTAGGTGAACCTTTGTAGAGCTTGGCCCTGCTCGATGAGAAGACCAGACGGATATCAAGCTCGGGATACTGCTCACGTAACAGCAAGTGTTTCTTGCGGTCGTCAACTTCCCATATCCCCTTACACTCAATGATTATTCCGTTACCCAGAATGAAGTCCGGTAGGTACTTAGCGGTTCTGGCGGGGATCGTGTAGTTAATCCAATGTTGCTCAAAGGTGTAGGGGATACCGTGCTTGTCCATCAGTTCGCTGTTCTTCTCTTCCAGACCCGAACGGAAGGCCGCTTGAGGAGCCCTCCGAGGTCCGGCGTAGCGACCGAAAGCGGCCACTATTAGAAATCGCCGGAATCGTCATCCGGAATTGCTTCGCCCGCATGGCCTTGGTTCTGCTCTTCCTCAGACCAGCCTTGTTCGGCGCTTGGGGCTTCGTAACCACCATCTTCAGCTTCTTCTGCCCAGTCGCCTTCATCAGAGTTGAACTCCTTCAGAGTGATGAGCATGACGCTGTCAATTTGCAGCTTCACGGACGCACCGGCCACGTTGGACCAGCCATAAGGGAACAGCGAGAAACGGACCTTCAGTTCAGAACCGCCAGAGATGGCCGGGACGTTCTCGATGCGCTTGCCCTTGGCGTCAACGACCTTGAGGACCAGCGGCTTAGACTCTTGGGTCTTGCTGTCGATGTACGACGCATAGCCCTTAATCTTGAAGGTTACAGTGCCGTCATCATTCTCGAAGAACGGCATGTCGCCCTCGTAGGGTTCCAGCAACTTCTTGCCTTTTTGCAACTTGGCGCGCAAAGCAGGCTCGTCTTTCTCGAACTGCTTCACCAGTGCCGCATAGTTGGCTTCATGAGCCTTAACGATCTTGTCGATAATCGGCTGAGCCTCAGCGGACGAGCAAGTAATGTTCACCTTGTATTCGCCACGAGGATTGCCGAAGCCCTTTTCAGGATTGCCGTAGTCCGGCTTTTGAATCGAGCAGTACGGCTCAGCGATACCTTTCGGAGTGAAGAGAAATTCTTTACGTGGACCTGCCATTTAGTTATGCCTCCTTGTCAAATTCAGGACGCAGAAATCCACCGAGAGAAACATAATCTCGGGATGGTCTGCTTTAAGTGGGGGTTTTTATATAATCAGCGAAAGCTTGGTTGAATAACCTTGCGGGATTCGCTTTGGAGTTCTTCACGACTAATAGCCATGGAAACTTCTTGTGCGGCCGACTTGCGGACCGAACGAAACACGGAGTAGACAACGTGAATAAAGTGGTCCTTTAGGAAGGACTTCTTAAAACGCCATACATCGTGTTTGAAATGGGCGTAGCTCTCAGTAACAGGGACTTGATTTGCCGCAAGCTCTAACAACGTTAATTCGACCAGCTCCTGTTGCTTCACGGTCATTAAGCGTTCGTAGAGAACACCTGCAAGTCCAGACTGCCGGACATGGCTGTAGTTATTAAGGTGCAGGAAGCCATCAGGCTTGGCCCGACCATTGCCTTGGGCGCGATTCAAAGGGTCACCTCGAAGCGGTCCACGTTAGGAGCAATTACAGGCCGAATGCGAGTTACTTGCGCTTGCGTAAACATGGTTTCGGTTTGAGCCCATGCAGCGTCCAGGCTAACCGCATAGACAGTTACTTCGTCTACATGGTCGTCAATCTGCACGGTGGCCTTAAAGGTCTTCTTTGCGTTTTCCATTAATTGATAACTCCTTGTTCTTTGAGTTGGTCGAGCATTGCCCACGGCTCGCCCAGTCGATTCACTACAAGAGCGTCGAAGGGGTGCGCCATGAGGGAGATGTCAGAGATGTGGTAGGACTGATCGTCAACGCCGGAGATAAACCAGTCGCGGACAATCCGAACGGTGCGCACTTTTGGGATACTCCAAGAGAACGCATGCGGGTTTGGTTGCTTGGTATGCGAGCCTTTCGTTAGGCCTGAATACTCGTTAGGCATCCGCATATCAGTAACGACAACGTGGTCATAACGACCGTCTTCGAGAGCTGCGCACACTTGCTGCATTCCCAAGTCGAGCCACACATTGGGCTTACCGAGGTACTCCCGGTGGTATTGGGTACCGAAGGTCTGCAAGTGCCACCGTAAAGAACGTGGATTTGTCCACTCTCTTACATTCCCTAAAGCCCAGTATTTGTAGGGACTGTCAGGGAGCTGCGCGATGCTTAGAAGGGGGATCGCTTCGTCCTTCTGCGAGGTGTGCATCCGGCGCTGTAACTCGGTGGCGTAGTTTCCGGGGCCACCAGCGATAGCGAGAGCGCACATCTCTTTCAAGACATCCGCGAAGGCAACTCGAAAGACCTTACGGCCCTCGGACTCCAGGAGGCCAATGAGCGTGTCCTTACCGGACTTTCCACGGATGCTGTTTAAGGCCAGCAAGTCAGTCATTCACGACCTCCTTAATGACCCGCCAGACCAACGCACAGCGAGGCCACTTGCCGGTGTAAGACGTGAGCTTCACTCGGCCCAACTTGCGGGCGTTCGCACAGGTCCCCTTGGTCACGATGAAGGTGTCCCCGTCAGTCGCGTCCTTGAGAACCTTGTTGTATGGCTTCAGGGCTACGTGGTTGATGGCCCGATTGATGCGGACCGTATAGGCCAGCGCTTTAACGCCTTTGTTGTGGTGCAGGAATGTTTCGGCCACGCGGGGACCTCCTTTGGGTAGGTGATTTGGGTGTGCTTTAAGTGGGGGGTTTTAAAACTCAGGCACGAAAAAGCCCCACCGGATTTCTCCGATGAGGCTCTTAGGGTTGGGCGTTATGCGTATGGTTCGAGCTTGCGGTGGACCTCTTTGATTTCAGCGCGAAGCTCTCGGATGGACTTTTGTAGTTCCGTGATTCGCTCAGCTTGAGAGCGGTTGGTGCGCAAGGTCTGCTCGTAGTTGCGAAACATCTCCACCAATGACTTGAGGTGTGGGTTCTTCTCGTGACGGTTCATGTAGTCGGTCGAGGCGCAGTACCTCTCAGGATTCCTCAGGACATCATCGAGGGTCTCAGCGAACTCCTTGGTGAACAGGTTGCGGCGGTTCTGCTCACGGCCATCGGCCTGCTCTTGAGCTTTCTTCTCGAACTCCTTTTCGGCCTTCTCGCGGTCCTCTTTGTAGCCTTGACGACCACGGGCGATCATCGGGATAACGAAGAAGGCAGCAGCCCCCAGAGCAACAACAGAAACGACACCAATAAGAATGGACATTGAGTTACTCCTTGATGAGTGGGGACGAGATGCCACGGAAAGAGTCGAACGATGGGTGCCTTAAAGACCCGTCCGGGTAGCGCTCCATAAAGGTGACCTTCACGGTGTGGCCGAGGTACGGGTTGCCGTATTGAAAAGAAGGCCCCACTTGGAAATCCGTATCGGCCATCACAGCGGAAGTGAACTCCTCCATAAGCGCCTTGCTGATTTTGCAGGCGTTAACCACATGGCCGGACTCAAGGAGAACCTCGAAGCCGATCACCTTGCCCTCATTAGCCAGGCCTTCGGAGCCCCACACCAAACCCACAACCTTTCCATCCTCGTTGTCGTTCGGGGTCATCTTCCACATACCGGTTTGCTTCGAGCGCTTCCAGACACCGTTAGGGTCTTTCAGCACCAGCCCTTCAAGCCTCCGCTCACGGACTGCGCCATAGAAAGTCTCGACTTCGATCATGCTGAAGCAATCGAGAGACTCAACGACCGACCACGCGATTTCAGGGAAGCGCTCTTGGAGCAACTTCACTTGGTACTCAGCGTGGTACTTCATGACACTGTGGGTCACGTCGTAGGTCTCACCGGACCGAATTACAGACATCGGGACAATGCCGAAAACGATCACTTTCAGACGGCTCAGGTCGATGCTTTTATGACGGCGCAAAGTCCCAGCGATGTCCTTGCAGGGCAAGTCGTCAATGCGTAGTTCCGCATCCAACATGAAGCCTTCAGGAAACAGTGCCTCGTCGGTCTCAAAGAACTCGGACCAGCGATTATCAAAGTCCAAAGGCTGCGCCATGTTGTTGCTCAGGAAAGCAGGAAAATGCTTACCTTCCCGAGACAGCCAGTCAGTAGCCCACTCCCCTGTTACATCGGGGCGAACACAGAGGTTCAAACGGACCCCATCTTCTTTAACGTCAGCAATCAAATAGGTCTCTTCGAGAACCTTAGCGACTGCCTTTTCGTTGAAGTCCACAGGACGATGTGGGTTAGTTACGATGATTACTTCTTGAGTCGCCATTATTTAGCTTCCTTGCTGAGAAGTTGAACTTTCATGATCGTGTTGGCAATGGCACGTTTTACTTTCATCTCAACGGTGTCATTCAGGAACTTTGCAAACTGCTCACAGCGGTCAGAGTCGTTCTTGGCTGTAATAAACCGAAGGGAACGAAGTTCGCGCTTATCGACAAGCTGTGTCTGGGGGACACCCTCCACACCTTGAACAGTTATTACTGTGTCGAAGCGGAAAGTTTTCTTGTCGAGCTTTGAGTGCGAAGTGCGGACGGTAATCTGGCTCATTCTGCCGACTCCCAGTTGTGGCGGGCCTGACGCTGCACTTTGTTCAACTTGCCGCGACGGCTCCGTACAGCTTCCATCTCTTCTTCTGGACGGCGCTTAGAGGTGCGGGCATTGCGTTGAACTGCTTGAGTGGACTGCATCGAAAAAACTCCTGAAATAGGGAAAGGTTGGTTGTGCTTTTAGTGGGGGTTTTTAAATTTCAGGCACTAAAAAGCCTCACGAGACGGTTAATCTCAGTGAGGCTCTGTTGTGCTTTTAGTGGGGGTTTTTATTAGGCGAACGCAAATTCGCTTTCCAGAATCTTGGTGATGTCCAAGGTTCCTTTGGTTGGCAGAGGTGGCATTTTCTCCAGTTGGGATTCGTGTAGCTGCTCCATGAATTGCTCACGGAAGTCATCGAGAACATCGTTTTCGGTGTACGTCTCGACCATCGTTTCCCGAACTGCCTTGAACATCTTCCCGGCCTTCGCTGGGATGGTTCCAAAGCTGTCATGGATCAACGCGAAGAACTCCACGCCGTAGCACTCAGAAGCCTTAACGACCGTCTTGCGGAGGTGAGACCCATCTTGGCTGTGCACGAAGTTCGGAGAGATACCCGATTCCTGCTTAGGCCCGTCGATGATGTCCGAGTCCTTAATGTTGACCGTGGAGCGCAGACGAATAGTCCCAAGGAACATCAGCTCAACTCGACGCTGAATGGGCTTCATGTACTCCTGCCACACAGGGAAACCATCAGGGGTCACCCAATACACAGGCATGCACGGCTTCAGGATTTCCGGCTCAGGGTTCTTCTTGGTCTTCTTGGTCGCAGTAACCTCAGTAGCCAACAGTTTTGCCGCTTTCTGTAGCCACAACATCGCCTCAACGGCCTTCACCACGACCACACTCACAGAGTCCCAAATCATGTTGGCCATATAGCGCGCGCACTGCTGTGCATCCGGGAACCACTGAGCGCCGTCGCCTTCGTCAATTGCTGGCTGAATGATGTCGTCGCGGACCTGATCGGTGAACCCGAAGGCCTTTGAGCCGTAAGCCAGTGTCATCACGGAACGCTTAGTCACCTTGCGACTGATCCCGTACCCCATCCAGCCCTGTGCAAGGGTCCGAGTCCCCAAAACGCGGCGCTCGGTAATCTCACCGGTCTTCTCGTTTGTGATGAGCTGCACGCTGTCTTCAGTGCCTTCGATCAGGTCCTTTTTGACCTTCTCAATGACTTCCTCAGCAACCAACCGATAGATGTCCTGCACTTCGTCAGAAGGCAGCAGGTTCACCGCACGACCGCCCCGCTCGTCTCGCAGCATTGCCGAGAAGTGCTGAATCCCCGAGCACGAACCATCAAAGGCAATCGGTAGAGCTGATTCCCAGAGTTCGCCATGTTCGACTACGCCAGCCCACTCGAAGCAGAACGCCAAGAAGCAGAACGGGGAATCCATCTTGGTCCATTCAGACTGGCCCAGCGGGTCGCGAGCAATCTCAAGGATTAACTCCTCATTGTCCTCAACCCACTTCTTGCGCTGGCTGAAATCAACCTTGTCGACGCCTGCACAGTTGGCCCCGTGAATCTTGAGCCACTCGATACCGTCCTTGCCTACAGGCTCCGCAACGGAAGCCATGAGCATCCCCTTGGTCATATCGTTGCCCTGGGGATTGAACGACGGGATTGCGTAAACACGGCCACGCCAATCGAGGTTGTACGGAAAGTAAATCGCCTCGTAATCAGCGAACTTCTCGGCCTGCTCAATGATGAACTCGTAGGACAGGCGACGGCTCACACGGGCACGGTCACGGCGATAGACACCGGCTGCTTCTTTCTTCCAAGCCTTCAGAACCATAGGGTCTTCCCCGATGCCGTCTGGCTGGATTGGCAGTTCCTCACGGTCAGCCGTTGGAAACTTGTCGATAGGGACGTGTTTCCACTTCATGATCGCTTTGGCTACTTCGAGAACCTTTGTGTTGACCTTCCAAGCTGAAGCCTGAGCGATGTTGACGGCCTTGTAGACCTCAGGCATCGACACATCACGGTAACGCTGAAGGGCACGCTTCGACCGCACGCGAATCAACGGGATAGGCTTGCGCCCTTTGGCCCAGTAGCCCCCGCCAATCATCTTGGTCCACTCCTTCGGCGGGACGATCATTGGTTGATGTCGTGGGGTGATCCCAGCCAGACAGAAGGCCCTGTTGCACAGCTTGTCAGCCCATTCCTGAGTCAGGTAGATGAACTCACCATCAAGCTTCACGTTGCCAGCGTTCTCACGCTTCATCTCGACCAACTGAGTGGACTCAATGAGCAGCTCTATCAGGCGGATGCCCATGTGGAACGCCACGTCATTATCAACGGAGTCCCATGAGGTCCACGACGACTCAATCTCATTAGCTTCCTGCATATGCGCCTCAACCTTCTCAAGGAATTTGACCTTGTAGGTATGGCCGTTGCGCTTGTTGAGAGCCTTGCGGATGTTCTTGTTGAAGTGCTCCGCTTCCTGTTCACGGATACGACCAAAGCGGGCTTCCTCCTCCAGGCCACGGCCAAGAGCTACAGCCAAACTCTGTACGCTTTGAGGGCCTTTCTTTGCCACGGTGTTCAGCACGGTTTTCACGGTGATAGCCGCTACGTTCTCCGACTTAACCATCTGGAAGAACTGAAGTCCCACATGCTTACGGCGAACCTTCGTTACTTGGTTTTCAACCCATTTATCAAAGGCGGACATCATCATAGGAACAAGGGAGGTCAGGACGTGCTTTGCGGTGGCGTTGTCAGCAAATTCACCACGATCAATCTGGCGCTCAAGTGCTTTATGGAAACGCTCTTCACCCAACGTGTACGCTTCGTGCTCCAAGGCAAGTTGTGTGGCTGCAAGTTCAGGGCCGTACATTCCCGAAAGAGTTTCGAAGGCCCATGATGCTTTGTCTTTAATATCGCTGAAGTCGTGTTTAGTTGGTTGAATCTGGCTTTCTGCGGACATGCGAATCCCTTAGAGGCCTTTACGGCCTCCAACTAATTAGTTAGGTGTTTTGCTGAATCGAGAGCGCAGAGACCCGCAAAGAGGACTTAAAGAAGTCTCTAAGGGTTAAGGCTCATAGAGGGACAGCGGTTTTAGTGGGGGTTTTTAAACCAGCGGGATGGGATCAGATAGAAACAGCCTCGATGCGACCAGTGATGTCAGTGATTAGGTAGGTGAACTCTTTAAACTCGGGAGTCCCATGTGGGCCAACTCCATTAATCTCTTCGCTCTCTTGGGTAATCGTGAGGAAATTCGACGACATATCGAACCAGAGCCCTGTCACATAACGACCGCAAGGCCCTACTCCCAAGTTGAACTCACAGCGTTCGATACGCGACACGAAGGAACTATCGCGCTCGCTGTAACGGGGAATTGCTGCTAAGAAACGAAGTTTACTTACAGGCTTGCCAAATGATGGCGCTGTGCTACTCTTTGTTTTCGTGCTCGTTTGTTCCGCCCTTAGCTGGGTGTTGTACGGGTCCGTCTTGATGTAATCCCCAGTGCTAAAAAAATCCCTCATTTAACTTCGCTCCAATGAACCAACAAGTTTCTCTCTCCTGCCATAACTGGCATTCCATAGTGCCGATTAGCTTTCCCGTTAAAGAACATCCCGTGACCCACAGGCAACTGGGGGACCAAGACGTTTTCGGTAAAAGGTCCTGTGTGAACTAAAGTACCGCCGCCCTCGTGAGTTGCTGTTAGAGCAACCACCAGAGTTACGTCCGAGTCCTTATCGTTGTGCCAGTGACCACGCGGAGTGTTCTCGGTGGTGTATTGCGCTGCCTGGATGGTCTTAATGACGCTTGGGTCTTGGCCCATCAGAACCTTCGCCAAGGGAATCCCCGCGTTGGCCCAAAGGCTGTACAGGCAGTCAAACAACGGGCGGCACTCCGTCAGAAAGGTGACTTCAGGAATCTGCGCCTCTACCGGCTCCTCCTCGTTCACGCTGTACTCCATGCAATCCAGCTCAAGCATGAGGTCCTTGCAGAACGCCTCAGAGAGGTACGGGAAGGAGTAGATGCCGTGCCCGTAATGGGTGACGACCTTCAACGCCTTGGCCCAGTCAGACGACTCTGACATGACGCTAATGTCCAATGGACTGACGGCTTCTGCGTATTCCGCCATTTCCTTGATGATGTCGAGAACGTCGCGAAGGTCCTTGTGGTACTTGTCGAGCGAAGAGAAGGCTGTGATGGCCTTGCTCAGTACGTGGTTTTGTCCGTGGGTCATTTGTTCCTCTACCAATCTATCCGGCTTCAGCCAGAACACTGTATGGATGTACATGTTAATGCATTTACGCATGGGAATATGCACTTATGCATAATTTCCGTGAAACGGTCAGCTCACCGAGAGCCGGAAACCCTTTAGCGGAAATCCCAGCCAGTTACAGGCGCGCTGAAAAAATGTTGAGGCTTTGCGTTTTGCTTCCGCTTCGCGTGCGTCCAGGAGGATGTCCAATGGATGCGCTGGCAGACGGTACAGAGCGGCATTGAGACCAGAGAACTCACGCTCATCAGCACGCGACCAGTGAAACAGCGCCGCTTTCAGAAGGTGGTGACCGACCTCCTGCATGGTGTCCGTGAGGAACTGGAAATAGAGGCGGTTGTTGTCGTCCCGCTTGATGTCAACACGCAGCCACTGACGGCCACGGCGATTCATAACGTACTGCGCAAGGCCGGTCTGTAAGGCGTCCTGCATGGCTGCGAGGATGTTGTTGGCCACTGTGGCGCTGGTGAAGTTGGTCAGGTTGTAGGTGGTCATAAGCTTGAAACTCCGGTTTGAGGGGCACTCGTTGAGGCCCCGTTGCGCTCTTTAAAGGTGGCTGTGGCTTACTGAGTTATTTGCAGAGTTCACGTGGGAGAAAAACGTGGGCCATGGAGCCATCTGGCAGCGACCCCATCACGGTCTTTGGGTAGCCGATCCAGAGCAGTTTTGCTTTGAGAGCCTCACAGGCCGCTTCGTGGTTTGAATCGCTGGATAAGCCGTGGTCCCACGAAACAGTCACACCCTTGGTGTCTGTCAGGCAGGATGCTTTGATACGGGAAGCCTTGGTGGTTGTTGGGCCGATGTACTTGGTGATGATTGCTTGCATGGTTTGATCCTCGATACACGCTCAAAACGTGTTTATCTAAAAGTAGCGAGCCGGTGACCGCGCTGTGTGAGCCGTCAATGTACGCACCAAATGCGTTTACGTCAACACACAATATGCGTTTATCTGCGCAAAAGAAAATCCGGCCAATCCATAAGGGACCGACCGGATTCTTGGAATCGTCTTTTAGTGGGGGTTTTTAAACGAGTGGGTGCTTCTTAATAGCATCCAACAGCACTTGTCGGGTTTCCTCACGAGAAACCTTTAGGGCCAAGGCGAGGCACAGCCAGGAGCCAAAGCGCACTGCTACTTGGCTGCGATTCTGAGAGTCCGTGTAGTTGTACTCTTCGACCACAACTGCACCAGAGGATACGACCCACTGCCTGCCCTTGCGGGTCAGTATGCCGCCGCGCAACAGTTCCTCCATGCCTTTTAAGACAGTTCGCAAGATGTCCGAATGGGTACGCACAGGCGCCAGTTCGTGCAGCCGCTCGGAGGTCATGTGGAGTTCTGGCTGTATGAGTTGCATGTCTTCAAAATCCTAATAAGGCCGTCACTCTTGGGAAAGCTTGAACAAGCTTAACGACCCCGTAGAGGACTGCGGCACTGAGGACCCATGCGGCAACTGTAAGTGCTCTATCCATGGGTCACTCTTCGTGCAATGTGAATGCTTGGGCAGTACCACCCAGCACGTACCAACAATTTCGATTAAGGCCTGACTCTTTAGAAATCTTCACGGCGGTGATGCCATCTGCGCCTTGTGCGTATGCGGCAATCTTCAGGTCAGTTAAGACGGCAGCCTCAGTAGGCGCCTCCTCCACAAAACTCCTGTGGCATCTCCCCGCTGATACCTCATTCACCACTTGGGCTCCTGTAGGTAAAGCGTCGTAGACCTTAACGGTTCGGACTGCCTCTCTCTGATCCTTCAAGCTTGCATATGATTGCTCATTGCCGACTTGGAGATTCGAGGAGTGGCTACCGCATCCAAATAGAGAGCCAATTAGCACAGCAAGGCCGACAGCATAAAAACGCATCCGTGAAGCTCCCTAAGTAGAAAGCCTCCGATGATATCAGTCAGCTCTCTGTAAGAGCATCCCGAAGAGCCTCAGCTAAGCGTGCCACTTGTACCGCCCTCCCCGATCCGTAGAGGTCAAAAGTGATAGACCCAGAGCTATGGCCAAGAATCTCCTGAGCGATCCCCAGAGGTATGGCTTTGCGCTTCAGGGCTCCTCCAAGGTGGTGACGCAAGGAGTGGAAAGACTGGCCTGTACCTGCCTCTGTACCGAGAACATCGCGGATCAACTGATTGAGCAGCATGGTGAAGCCACTTGAAGACATCTTGAAGAGTCTCCCATCTGCTGCCTTGGCGAAGGCCTTAAAGCCCTCTACGTCCAGCCCGTAGGCAGCTACGACAGGAACCACGCGAATACTGTATTTGTTCTTAATGGTCTTATCGTTGTTGGTGTTTATGTCCATTACTAACCGGCCCTCAATGTCCTTGAGGTCCTCAGTGGTCAACTGATAAATCTCCCCAATGCGAGCACCCGTCACCACACCGAGACTCAAGGCCCAACGCTGCCACGACGACTCTGGTAGCTTGTTCACATGAGCCATCAAGGCCGCTACTTGCTCCGAGGAGAACGCCTCACGCTCACTCTCAGAGCCCTTACGGATTAGTAGGCCCTTATCAAAGGTTTTGTTTAGGTAGCCGTTATCTTCACCCCAAGTCATTACCGACGAGAGTTCGATGAGGATCTTGTTAACGGTTGATGGCTTACGACCTTCCATCAAGCGAGCCTTAACGTCTGTCATGTCCTTCCGTGTGTGGGTGCGCAAGTTCAACTCACCGAGAAGCCCTGAGAGAGTCCCAAAGCAAGCCTTCTTGTTCTTCGCTGTGTTCGGCTGCCAGTCCGCTTCACGTTCTTCCGTGTAAAGCTTGGCGAGCGCCTCAAAGGTCATCACACCAGTTGCATCCCCAGCGACAACCAAAGGAGGAACTGTAGGAGCGCCCACAGGGAGAGACTTTGGAAGGTCGTTGGACTGCTTCAACTCTTCGAGCAGCGCAAGGATGCCTGAGAGGTCTCCCGATGCTCTCTGCTCAGCTGCCTGCATGATGCGTCTACCTAACTCGACTGCCTTGGCCTGATCGACATTGAGAGGCTCCGTCGAGGCTATCTCCCCAAGGTCGTCGTTGAGGTCTGAATACACATGACCCATACCACCAAGACCATCCCATACAGAGCGAGTCTGTAGGACACCCTCAGCAATCTCCTTTAGGCGCTCTTTGAGTTGATCCCAAGTAGCGTCAGGGTTGTCCAGGTGGAAGGCTCTGAGAGTGGTCAGCAGGTGAGTAGCGGTGGTCAAAGCGGCTTGCCTTTGCGTTGTCTTGAGAGAGAGCGTGAGGGTCTGTTTGGAGCCCATAGGACGGACTCTGAGAGAGTATCGACCCTGCCTCCTATACAGATAAGGACAGGCAAGGTCTAACAGTTTTCTAACAGGTTGAGGCGCTGTGGTTGGGGTCTGCATGGGCCAATCCCTTATGGTGCTTGGGGTGTGGCCTCATTGGTCAGAGTTGGTGAAAAACTCCACAGTGACTCCTTCATGACGAGGCGCGACTTAAAACACGCGCGGAATGTGTTCAGCATACCCATGCGCCAGCTCGACGACCAGCCGTGAAAACCTCGGGCAACAGGTCTGTAACGGCCATTTCAAACAAGCGTATGTTTTTTCATTGACAGCTCAGCGCCATCCTCATAACCTCGCCAAACCTTCAACGTACCGGGATGACGCGGACGTGGGCAGTATCTATTTGATTCGACATGGCCAGGCCTCCTTTGGTGCAGACGACTATGACGTACTGTCGCCGACCGGTATTCGCCAGGCAGAAATTCTTGGACAGCACCTGGTCGAACTGGGTATCAGCTTCGATCGCTGCCTTTCGGGTGACCTGCGCCGCCAGCGTGATACCGCCAATAGCGCGATGGAACAATACGCCGCCGCGGGCTTGCAGGTGCCTGCGCTGGAAATCGATCCCGCGTTCAATGAGTTCGACGCCGACGCGGCGATCCGCGCGCTGCTGCCGGCCATGCTGGATGATGAACCCGAAGCCCTGGACATCCTGCGCAATGCCGCGCAAAACCGCGCCGAGTTTCAACGCATCTTTGCCTTGATCATCGAACGCTGGCTCACCGGGTCCTATGACACGCCGGGCCTGGAAAGCTGGCTGGGCTTTGTGGAGCGCGTGCACGGCGGACTGCAAAGAATCCTGGAAAGCGCCGACAACCATCAAAAAATCGCCGTGTTTACCTCCGGCGGCACCATCACGGCCCTGCTGCACCTCATTACACAAATGCCGGCCAAGCAGGCATTCGAGCTGAACTGGCAAATCGTCAACACCTCGCTCCACCACTTGAAGTTCCGTGGTCGCGAGGTGGCACTGGCTTCCTTCAACAATCATGCACACCTGCAACTGTTGAAGGCCCCGGAACTCATTACGTTTCGCTGAGTCCGGATTATTGTGACCCTGGCTGTAACCACCCAGCTCTAATTACCCAAGAAAGGATCGAACCATGACCTCCGTAGCTGATGCCGTACAAGCAATGAAAGCCAAGTTCAACCCAGCCGCTGCTGCCGGTCTGGACCTGGTCTTCGGTTTCCGCATCGACGACACCAAGAATTTCTCGCTGATCGTCAAAGACAGCACTTGCGAGCTGCAAGAAGGCGAAAACCCTGACGCCCAGGTC
>Ga0302167_10000091_pt1 | contig 51937 bp, 41 predicted proteins | sample I_Fen_N1_1_FD_193496 | JGI IMG/M metagenome (GOLD analysis project Ga0302167, IMG submission 193496) | Peat permafrost microbial communities from Stordalen Mire near Abisko, Sweden - I_Fen_N1_1 | ecosystem: Environmental > Terrestrial > Soil > Wetlands > Permafrost | place: Sweden: Abisko... | reverse complement strand
CAAGAGAAAACGGGCAATGGGAAATGAAGGTGAAAGACAGAATTCACAATCACAAACAGGAAGTTGTTGCAGATTTCGTGTTTATTGGAGCTGGAGGTTATGCTCTTCCATTATTAGACAGTTCAGACATTAAAGAAAGTGCTGGTTACGGAGGTTTCCCGGTTTCAGGAGAATGGTTGGTAACTCATAATCCGGAATTGGTAGAAAAGCATCAGGCTAAAGTATATACTCAAGCTACAGTTGATGCGCCACCAATGTCGGTTCCACACTTGGATTTAAGAATTATTGATGGTAAAAAAGCGTTACTTTTTGGCCCATTTGCAGGTTTCTCAACCAAATTCCTGAAAGAAGGAAGTTATCTTGATCTGCCTGAAAGTGTTAATACTAAAAATATCAGATCTTTATTCGGTGCTTGGTGGCATAATATTCCTTTAACGAAATATCTTGTTCAACAGGTTGCGATGACGAAAGCTCAAAGAATACAGCATTTAAGAGAATTTGTAAAAGATGCCAACGAAGCAGATTGGGAATTGAAAGTTGCGGGACAAAGAGTTCAGGTCATCAAAAAAGATGAAAAAGACGGTGGAAAACTAGAATTCGGAACTGAAGTCGTTGTAAATAAAAGCGGAACAATTGCTTCATTATTAGGAGCATCTCCCGGAGCATCCACAGCAGCTTACGCAATGTTGAATGTTCTTGAAAAATGTTTCCCCGAAAAACTTCACGGAGAATGGAAAGACAAATTATTAGAAATGATTCCATCTTACGGACAAAAATTAGCCGGAAACCCTGAACTGACCGAAAAAGTAAGAAATTATTCTAAAGAGAAATTAGAATTAGAATATTAAACATAGGTAATAAGCAATGGGCAATGAGTAATAAATGATTAATTTTGCGGTTAGTCATTACTTATTGCCCATTACTAATTATTCATCATAAAGAAAATGTCAGACACGCTTGTAAAACCTGTTATTGCTAAAGAATTACTGGAATCTCTTCAAACAAAAATAGAAGAAGAGAAGCAGGTAATTGTGCATTGCTGTTTTCCCGCGTCTCCGTTTTTGGGTAATCTGATCAGAATTTGGAATTCAACGTATCTTTTCGATAATAATTCTGACCATAAAAGTAAACTAATCCACGCAGAAAATATTTCCCTATCTCCAAACTGGACAGTTGTGCCTTTTATGAAGGATTTTTGGTTTACATTAATATTTTCAGGACTTCCGAAAGACTGCAAAAGTTTTGATCTGATGGAAGTAATTCCCGAAGAAGGCGGCTTTTTCGTAGAATCTATTAAAAGAAATTCTTTGGACGTTTACCGTGTAAAAATTTCAGAAGCATATTAAGCTAACATTATTCTCAATTTAATATAATTGAAAAATCTTAGTGAACTTCGCTGAGTGAAACGCCTTTGCGAACTTAAAAACATTTAGTAGTCGAAAAAAACTTTGCAATCTTTGCGTTAAAAAAATATTCAATAATAAAATAAGCTCCACTTATTCAATGGAGCTAAAAAATATCTCAATAATCTTAAATCAGAATAACTTAAGCAAATTCATTTTGTTTAATAAGATTTTCAATACAGTATTCTGAAATCGCGACAATCGTCACAAAAGGATTTACACCAATCGTTCCGGGAATTAAAGAACCATCCAGAACGTACAGATTATCATGATCTTTTAATTTTCCATATTCGTTAGTTGCTTCTCCCAACACACAACCTCCGAGCGGATGATAACAGATATCTGCTCCAAAACCATTGTCAAAAAGTAAGTGCGCTCTCGTTCCTCCGTTAGCTTTATTCATTTTTTTGATGAAATAATCGGCGTTTTCTTTCATCTTTTCGGTGTTGGTTTTATCCCAATCCAGCACTATTTTTTTATTGACTTTATCGTAAGAAACCTGACCTTTTTTGTCAACTTTATTGATCAATAAATACAAACCTGTTGCAACATCCATTCCCATTGGTAAAGGAGCAATTTCTGTAAAAAACGGATGTTCCTTATCATCCCAGTTATCAACACCACCTACAGGAATTGTAGATTGCTGAGCACCTGTTCCTCCATGCAAAGGATTTACAAAGTTTCTTCCGGTCACGAAGTTTCCGTTATTTCCCCAGTTTTTTCCGATATTTTGACCAATCGGGAAGTCATTCATAGCATTAGAACGGAGGAGAAGTTTCAATGTTCCCATTGTTCCGGCAGCCATGATCAGTTTTTTACAATGAAAAACTTTTTCAGTAACCACATCTCCTGAAGTATTGATATTTTGAGCATTCAGCGTATAGGTTTTATCTGAATTAAGTTTAATATTGTCAACATAATGAAGATCAAGAATTTCAAGATTTCCTGTATCTAAAGCTTTTTTAAGATAGGTTTTATCTAAACTGTTTTTACCGTGATTATTTCCATAAATAACCTCAGTATTCAGTGCAGAACGCGGAACTTCATTTTTATATTCCTTTTCCATGTATTTAAAATCATACACATTCGGAACTCTCATTGTTTTGAAACCCGCTTTATGAGCTTCTTCTTCACCAACTCTTGTAAATTTGTAATAAGGACAATCTTTTAAAAACTGCTCATCGATTACATTAACTTTAAGCTCTTTTCGGGCTAATGGGAAATAGAAATCATAAAATTTTGCAGCGTCAAGATTAGGAAAAACCTCTTTGAAATAAGTCTCTTTTGGAGTAACTGCCATTCCGCCGTTTACGAGTGAACCTCCGCCAACACCTCTTCCCATCCAGATATTGATGTTTTCAAATTCCAATCGATCCAAAGCTCCCGTAAAAGGCGTTAAATTGAAGAGATTCATAAACGGAGCAATGGTTTTCTTTCTCAGCCAAGCAGAGCTTTTTCCGGGTTTCAATAAATTAGAATAAGGAATTCCCGATTTCTCCCAATTAAGTCCCATTTCCAACATAAGCACCTTTTTTCCGGCTTCACAAAGCCTGAGTGCGGAAACTGCACCGCCATATCCGGAACCAATAATGATTATAGGAGCTTCAATTTCTTTTTGTTCGATAGATTTCTGTTGAGCTGCTTTAAAAAGGTTGGAGTTTAAAAAATAAAAACCACCGACGGCAAGAAGGCTAGATTGAATAAATTTTTTTCTGTTCATTTGTATGCTATGTTTTTCTTCTCTCCCTATCCAAAAAACATGCTAGAGAATTAATTTGTTCTTATTTTGCATTAAAATTTTCATTATTGATGTTTATATTGGTTTTATTGTGATGTTTTTATTTAAAATAATCTTTATCTAAATTTGTTTAATGAATTTTATTTTTAAAGAAGAAAAAGAGGGCTTTGTAATATATTTTTAATCTTTATCAAATTAAAATTTCATAGTTTTAAATTTTAATTACTAAATGAGTTTATGAAAAAATACATATTGATAATGTTGATGTTTCCATTATTTGTTTTCTCTCAAAAAATGGTTTCAAAAGATGTAATGGAGGTTAAAAAATTTCAGGAAGACCTGAATGCAGAATATCTTAATTCCAATGAAACACCTTTACGTGGAGATAATTTTACCAATTTCAAAGGACATCCTTTCTTTCCTTTTAGTCCGAAATATAAGGTCACTGCAAAATTTGTTAAGACTAAAAGTCCAAAACCTTTTGATCTTCCGACATCATCAGGAAAAACAAAATCTTACAGAGAATACGGAAAAGCAACTTTTGAACTGGACGGAAAACCATATACTTTAACCTTATATCAAAGCTTAGATTTAATCAAACAAAAGAAATACAAGGATTACCTTTTCTTGCCTTTCCGAGATCTGACGAATGAAAAAGAAACCTACGGTGGCGGAAAATATATGGATCTAACGATTCCCAAAGGAAATACTATTGTTTTGGATTTTAATAAATCTTACCAACCGTTTTGTGCCTACAATGCATATGATTACAACTGTCCGATAGTTCCGGAAGAAAATAAACTTCCTGTGGAAATTCGTGCAGGGGTTATGTATGAAGACATTTATCATCATTAAAATCTAATATGATCAAATTAAATTTTTTCAAGCGGGAAGACTTATCTGAAGTCAGTTATACTTTAGATGAAGTTCAGTTAAAATATACCTCCACAGCAGAATTTGCTATAAATAGGATAAAAGAAAGAAATACCAACTTAGAATTTCCCATAACCATTTTTGAGGATGAAAAAGCGGTCGGTTTCTTCACATTGGATTTCGGGGAAGATAAACTTGACCTTACGGATAATCCAAATTCTACGTTGTTGAGATCTTTATCAATCAATCCAAAATATCAAGGCAAAGGAATTGGAAAAGCTTCAATGGTTCAAATTGATGATTTTGTAAGAGAAAATTTCAAAAACTGTGACGAAATAGTATTAGCTGTAAACCAAAATAATTTGGCTGCTTACGAACTTTACATCAAGGTTGGATATTTGTATGACGGCAAAAGCAGAATGGGCAGAAGCGGACCTCAGTATCTGATGTATAAGAAACTTTAAAATTCCACCAATCAATAGGAGCGGGCTTTAGCCCGTTCACAAGAAAGATAAATTCCAAAAAGGCTTTAGCCAAAACCTTTTATTTCTAAACTTTAAGAAAAATTTAATTATAAAATTTCTCGTTTGGCGTGATACTTTCTGCTAACTTTGAGTAACATCAAATAAAAATACATGGAAATATCACTTCGTAATCAGGTAGCAGTCGTTACCGGAGCTTCAAGCGGAATAGGAACAGGAGTCGCCAAATCATTGGCATCAGCGGGCGCAACAATTATTGTGAATCATTCTTCGGAAAGATCTACAGACGAAGCTAAAGCTGTTTTAAAAGAAATTACCGATGCGGGAGGAAACGGAATTACCTATCAATGTGATGTTTCTAAGGAAGATCAGGTGGTGAAAATGTTTCAGGATGTCGTTTCACAATTCGGAACGGTTGATATTCTCGTTAATAATGCCGGAGTACAAAAAGATGCCAAATTCACAGAAATGTCGCTTGATCAATGGAATACCGTGATCGGAATCAATCTTACAGGCCAGTTTTTGTGCGCAAGAGAAGCTATCAAAGAATTTCTTCGTCGAGGAATTGATCCTACACGATCTATTGCCTGTGGAAAAATTATTCATATAAGTTCGGTTCATGAGATTATTCCTTGGGCAGGTCACGCGAATTATGCTTCGAGTAAAGGCGCAATCAGAATGTTGATGCAGACACTTGCTCAGGAATACGGAGCAGATAAAATTCGTGTGAATTCCATTTGTCCGGGCGCGATTCAAACACCGATCAATAAAGATGCTTGGAGCACTCCGGAAGCGTTGAATTCTCTTCTTAATTTAATTCCTTACAACAGAATCGGGCAGCCGCAGGACATCGGAAATCTGGCTGCATTTATAGCGAGCGATCTGGCAGATTACATCACAGGAACAAGTATTTTTGTAGATGGCGGAATGACGACTTTTGAAAGCTTTTCAACAGGAGGATAATTTTTTGGCGCACATTTCCGGCTTTCATTACTCGCTTTTTTGTGCCTTTGCATTTCCTTAGCTTACAAAAAGAGCTCAGACAGGCCGTTCAATCCGGGGCGCATTGCAGTCGAAGTAGAGATAGTAGTTATTTGAATGTCAATTGTGAAAAGTGAATTCACTTCATTTGTCAATTTTTTATTCGTACATTAAATTCACAATTCATTTTATCACACAAAGTTTAAAATTGACAATTGACTTGCAAAGCAAAATTAACCATTCACCCTTTAATCAATTATCATTAATCATTTATCAATTATGAAGGAAAAAGAAAGATTATCCGACATTACATGGAAAAAATGGGGATCATATGTCAGCAACCGCGAATGGGGATTAGTACGTGAAGATTACAGCGAAAATGGCGACGCATGGAATTATACCAACCACGATTCCGCGGAAGCAAAAACCTACAGATGGGGTGAAGAAGGCATTTGCGGAATCTGTGATGATCTGCAAAAGCTCGTTTTTTCCGTAGGATTTTGGAATAAAAAAGATAAGATGGTGAAAGAACGTTTCTTTGGCCTATCAAACGGGCAGGGGAATCACGGTGAAGATGTCAAAGAATATTTTTATTATCTGGATGCAACGCCAACGCATTCTTACATGAAAATGCTGTACAAATATCCTCAAAATGCCTTTCCGTACGAAGATTTGGTGCAGACAAATGCAACGAGAACAAAGGAAGAAACGGAATACGAATTAATCGACACCGGAATTTTTGACCAAAATGAATACTTCGATATTTTTATTGAATATGCAAAGGAAAGCCAGAATGATATTTTGGTAAAACTTACCATTATCAATAAATCTGAAAAAGAAGCACCATTAATTATTCTTCCAACAATATGGTTCAGAAATACATGGAATTGGGGATATGATGATTATAAACCTCAATTAAGTTCGGAAGAATCTACTTCAATAAAAATTAATCACAAAGATTTAGAAACAAAAAATATATACGCAAAACAGTCTTTAAAAACGTTGATTTGCGACAATGAAACCAATAACGAAAAGCTTTATCAATGTCCGAAAGAATCAAAATACAGCAAAGACGGAATCAATGATTTTGTGATTAATGGAAATTCGCAAGCCATTAACCCAAAAGATATCGGAACAAAAGCTTCATTTTTTATTGACGAAAATTTTAAAGCTAAAGAAACCAAAGTATTTGAATTCAGACTTTCAGATAAGGATTTAAAACAGCCTTTTGAAGATTTTAATGAAATTTTTAATTCAAGACAAAAAGATGCAGACGAATTTTATACTGAAATTCAGGATGGAATACAATCTGATGACGAAAAATTGGTTCAAAGACAGGCTTTCGCAGGAATGTTGTGGAACAAAATGTTTTACCATTACAATGTTGAAAAATGGTTGAAAGGCGATCCTTCAGAAGTTAATCCATCAAAATCCCGCGAAAAAATCAGAAATTATGAATGGAAGCATCTCAACAATGAGCATATTATTTCAATGCCTGATAAATGGGAATATCCGTGGTATGCGACTTGGGATCTGGCTTTTCATACGATCAGTTTTTCTTTAATTGATCCCGGTTTTGCCAAACATCAGTTAAAATTATTCCTTTTTGAATGGTATATGCATCCAAATGGTCAGCTTCCGGCGTATGAATGGAATTTCAGTGATGTGAACCCTCCGGTTCATGCTTGGGCGGTTTTCAGGGTGTTTAAAATTGATGAATATTTAAATGAAAAACCCGATCTGGAGTTTTTGGAAAGTGCTTTTCAAAAACTCTTGATGAATTTTACGTGGTGGGTCAACAAAAAAGACAACAACGGAAATAATATTTTTGAAGGCGGATTTCTAGGACTCGATAATATCGGAGTTTTCGACAGAAATATGCCACTTCCAAACGGTGAAGAACTGGAACAATCGGACGGAACAAGCTGGATGGCAATGTTTGCCCTAAATATGATGAGAATTGCCCTTGAATTGGCACTTTACAACAAAGTATACGAAGAAATGGCGATGAAATTCTTTGAACACTTCCTCTCAATTGCCAACTCTCTCGACAATATGGGAGACGAATGTTTCAGTCTTTGGGATGAGCAGGATGAGTTTTTCTACGATGCGCTTGCAGCTAATGATGGGACTCATATGTATCTGAAATTGAGAACAATCGTTGGTTTAATTCCTATGTTTGCAGTGGAAGTGATTGATGACGAAATGATTGAAAAGCTCCCTAATTTTAAGAAAAGAATGAATTGGGTGCTGGAAAACAAACCTGAGTTGGCTTCTTTGGTTTCCCGTTGGGAAGTGAAAGGTCAGGATTCCAAACACTTACTGTCACTTTTACGAGGACATCGTTTGAAGAGATTGTTAAGCAGAATGCTCGATCCGAATCAGTTTTTAAGCGATTACGGTGTTCGTGCTTTGTCTAAAGAATATGAAAAAAATCCTTATCAACTCAATTTAAACGGAACAGATTACTCCGTAAAATATACTCCGGCAGAGAGTGATAGCGGACTTTTCGGTGGAAACAGCAATTGGCGCGGTCCGATTTGGTTTCCCATTAATTTTTTAATTATTGAAAGTTTGCAGCGGTTTTTCTTTTATTATAGCCCGGATTTTATGGTTGAATATCCTACAGGAAGTGGGAATTATTCAAATTTAGATCAGATTGCAGATGCTTTAAGTAAAAGATTATCTAAGCTATTTTTAAAAGATGAAAATGGTAACCGACCTTTTAACGGACAATATCCAAGATTTCAAACTGACCCCGATTTTAAGGATTATATTTTATTTTATGAATATTTTCACGGAGACAATGGCCGTGGAGTAGGAGCTTCCCATCAAACGGGATGGACGGGTTTAATTGCGAAAATTCTTCAACCAAGATTTACCAAAAAGGAAATTGCAGAATCTGAAACTGAAATGCCGGATGACGCAAAATGATAAAAGTATCATAGCAAAGAGCTTACAGTAAATCATAAGCCGTAAAGTTTAACACCATCTTTGTCATTCCGTAGGAATCTCAACAATGATTTTCACAATTTAATTTCTACAAAATGATTTTAGATTCCTACGGAATGACAAAGATAGTGCATATAAAAAATCGTTTAATTTTTACTCAAAAATCTGTTGAATCACTTCCAAAGAAGTCGGTATTCTAAAATCGGTAATATGATAATGATAGTACACCAAAACGCTATCCAAAAATTTTTTTCTTAATGATGAATGAATTTTTATCTGGTAAGGATCTGTTGATGAAATAATATTTTTCCAAATCAACGAGATCTCTTCACTGAAAAGTTGATGAGTAGGGCTAAAAGAAAAAGTTCCAGTTTCCGGATCTAAATATTTCCCCTCATCAAGCAAAGGCGCAACACCCTGAATTTTTAAAATTTTAATTAAAAATATTAAATGTGACTGGTAATTTTTTTGCGTTAATTGATCCGTAAATTCATCAATACAGAAGAAAATATTTGGATTTTTATTTTCATGCCTTAAAACCTGATTTAAAAAATCTGAAACGAAAAATATAACAGTATTCGCTTTGATATCGGTGTAAATATCGTTGTTTTTGGTCAGTTCAAATTTAGAAATCGACTGTATGCCGTTACCTCTTCCTGTATTTACGGAAAAATTAAGCTGATTTAATGGCAGAAGCAAAGCTTTCTTCTTATTTCTCTTAGTGTAAACTCCTTTTAAGAAATAGGTCTGAAAGCCATCATCTTCAGTAAAACAATGCAAAACAGCATCATTTTCGCCATATTTTATGAATGAAAGTAAAAATCCGTTTTGAGAATTCATTAATTAACTACAGCTATTTTTGCAGTAGCTTTATCAGAACCATCTTCATTGGTCATTAGCACAAAATAAATCCCTGAAGCTACTCTTGTACCTCTTATATTATTAAGATCCCATTCGTAATAACCACCTCTTGCAACTGCAGAATGCACTACATTTCCTGCAACATCTGCAATTCTGATGTTTGTTTTTTCAGCTAAACCTTTGATGGTAACTTTTCCTTTAAAGTTTGAATATACCACAGGGTTCGGGTAAACTACTACGTTACCAAAATCAGATGTAACATCTGCTATATCGCCTTGATAAACAACGATTCCGTCATAAGATGCAAAATATACTTTTCCTGTTTTTTTATCAACCTTAATATCAGTAATACTGTTTGTTGGCAAAGGAGAGTTCTCTTTTGTAAAATGTTTAATAGTTTGCTGCCCATCTGCGGATAAATAATATACACCGCCACCGTCTATGGAAACCCATTTGTGATCTCCGGCGTCCACTTCTATCTGTAAAATTTGTAGATCTCTGAAAAGCTCTTCACCCAATCCATTTTGTTCGATAACTATAGGTTCTGCTTGAGGATCAGCTTCTTTAATTGCCGTTGTAGCATTAGATAAAACTCTTATTCCGCTGTCCGTACCAATCCATGCATCACCTGCTTTGTCTATTGCAACAGAAAGTGTTCCTCCATTATTTGATGGTAAACCGTTTGATGGATCGATAATATAGTCTACATCATCTGTAATGCTTGGTGTTTTTTTATTATCATATACAACTAGACTGTTTAATCTTGGAGTTGGTATCCATAACAGCCCTTCATAATAGTAAGGCTTTTGAGCAGCCCCACTTGAAGAGGTTGTATTTTTAACAATAAAATTATCTGTTGCCCTGTCATAAGATCCTATTGCTGTTGCTGTACCGGCAGTTGTTCCATTCCCAGAAAAAGCAATAGAAGTAAATAAATTATTTTGATCATCATAAACTAAGCCTACTGGACGACGATCCTGATTAATTACACCACCAAGATCATAATATTTTGTGAAAGCAAAGTCTTTACTACTTGCATTATATTTCATTTTATAAATACCATGTCCTGTAGAATTATTATAGTTTGTGAAGAAAACATCATCTGGACTAGCAGGGTCTAATACAGCATCTAGAACATTAAATCTTGTCGTACTTCCTATAAAGTATGAAGAATAGATCCATTCCATTCCATTAAAGAAATAGAAGCCCGGATTTTTAGAATTATTTATGGGAGTATTAAATCTTGATTCTCTTCCTCCAGTTGAAACAACAATTTGATTATTCTCATGTAAACTAATTTTATAAGCATAGTTCAGATAAGGTCCATCCGGTTTAAATGTATTGTTTGTCTCATTTTTTATACCGGATAATATGGTTCCGCCATAAACTCTTCCGCCAACTGTAGTTGCTGTATTACATTCTTCTCCAAAACTTGAAACAGTACCTGCAGTTCCGTTTGTATTAAAAGAATATATTCTCGCCAAGTCTGTTACAATAATATTATTAGCATTTACAACGACATCATGAACATTTGTAAATGTCTGTCCAATAGGAGTAGAAACGCCATTATTATAAATATAAGACGTAGTTGGTGATGAAAATGTAAGTACAGATTCAGAATCAATGTGGGTGAAATTTCCTGGCATTTCAGTTACCCAAGTTGTAAATACCGGGAATGTGGTATTCATTTCATGGGTTTTTAATCCTGTATTGGTTACAGAATAAACTTTGTTTCCAAACAAAACAGCTTCATTACTTGCCTGATAAACTCCTGCTGTCAGGAAGAAAGCTGAATCATTAAATTCCTTCTTTTTTAAATCAAATATAGAAACTCCATATCCTACAGAAACTACAGCTTTGTCGCCTGTAATTGAAATGTGATTGATTTTTTTACTTCCATTATATCCTGTTGCAATAGGAATATCGACAACATAAGTCACTCCGTCTGGGGTAACAACATCCAAAGATCCGTTTTGATATCCTATAAGACCTACTTTGGTTTGTGGATTATAATCGAAAGCGGTTATTTTTATCTCATGCAGGCCGTTTGCTTTAGACAGCTTTGTAATTTCTCCTGTGGAAATTGTATAGTAGAAAAGTCCGTTTTCTGCAGCGGCAACTATTTTTCCATTATCTTCTTTCATGGCGATAATGTTGTTGTAGGAAAACAAATCCGTCCATTTTTTTGAAGAAATAATTTGAGCATTTACCAATTGGAGGGATGCTAAAATACCAAGAGAAATTATAGAGAATTTTTTCATATTATGCTATTATAGAGCTATCTATTGCCTGATTGTTCCAGGAAATATGTTTTACATTTTTATTTGAATCAAAAAAGAAATCTATTCTGCCTAAAAGAAGACCTGCCCAGCCAACTTGGTTCACCAAAACATTTTTACCTTGTCTGTTAGTAAATGTTTGAGGTTCCGGTAAAAAAGTATGAGTGTGACCTCCTAAAATTAAATCAATATTTTCAGTTTTGGCGGCTAAAATTTTATCACTTATTTTATTTGGTTCGTCTTTGTAATCGTAGCCGATATGTGAAAGGCAGATCACAAGATCACATTTTTGTTCGTTTTTAAGGTAGTTTGAATAATGTTGCGCAACATCAACAGGGTCAGAATAAACCGTTTCCCCGTACTGCTTTTTACCAACCAATCCATCCAATTGAATTCCGACTCCGAAAATCCCAACTTTGATTCCATTTTTGTTGAAAATCTTGTATTGAGAAGTCTTTCCGTCAAGAATTGTATTTTTAAAATCATAATTTGAACAGATGAAAGGAAACTGCGCATTAGGCAACACCTTTAAAAATCCATCTAAACTATTGTCAAAATCATGATTTCCCATCGTTGAAGCATCGTACTTCATCATTGACATTAATTTAAACTCCAATTCACCTCCGAAAAAGTTGAAATAAGGAGTTCCTTGAAAAATATCACCTGAATCAAGAAGCAAAAGGTTACTTTCCTGATTTCTGATTTGCTGAATTAAACTTGCCCTCCTCGCAAAACCTCCCTGATTAGGATTTTTGGTATAACTTGCATCAAAAGGCTCTATTCTGCTGTGTTGATCGTTGGTGTGAAGAATCGTAAGTTTATTTGCGGACTTTAAGTCAAGAATTTTTAATTCTTCCGCCATCATCATATTGGGAGCTAAAGCCATTGCTAAAGTTCCGCCACCTATTGCCTTTAAAAACTTTTTTCTATCCATTACTTCTTACCAATAAAATTTAAACGAACGTCTGTATTTGCTACAACTTCAGGATTTTTCTTAAAATAATCAATAAATACATCTCTCATTTTAAGTCCTGTAGGAATAGATTCTCCTTTTGCGAAGAATTTCATATTATCACCTCCCAAAGCCAGATAATCAGATGTTGCGATGTAATAATCCTGAGTTGGGTTTACTTCTTTTCCGTTGATTAACGTTTTGACTGCCTGTCCGTTTTTTGTTTCAATATACAAATGAGAAACCGGATTATTAACCTGATGTTCAGCGTAATAATCAAAAAGTCCCTGCAAATCTGAACCTTTCATCTTTACGATAACCACTTCATTTTCAAAAGGCATTACTTCAAATACATTTTTCAAAAAAATATCGCCCTTGCCAATCGTTGTACGGATTCCTCCGATATTGATTAACGCGGCATCTACATTTTTATTTAGTTTTGATTTTGCCCAAACATCAGCTCCATCGAATGTATAGTCTGCTAAAAGATTACCTAAATTACTATTGTCCCCTTGCTTTGTAAGATCAACATTGGTGTGAGAGATCTTTTGATTCATCTCTTTATCCAATTTTTGCTTATAAGGTTCAATAATTTTTACAAACTCCTCATCATTCTTTAGCTCATTATTAATAGAAATATTTTTCTGAGTCTTCACATTCGCCACCTGCAACGGAGAAGCCGTTTTACAAGCAGAAAGTGTAGCCAGAACAATTCCTAGTAACAAGAATTTATTTTTCATATGCAGCATATTATTTTTTATTAAGGTCATATGTAATCGCCACTATCTCTAATGTTTTTGTCAACAATTTCAGTCATAGCGATTTCATAATATCTTTTAGTATATGCAAATATAATTATATGTATAATAAAACATTATTATTTATTATAAATTCTTAGCTTAAATTATTAAATTTGGCAAAAATAATTCTAACAGATGAGCATTTTAAAAGGAGTAGGTGTGGCGTTGGTGACACCCTTTAATGAAGATTTATCCGTTGATTTCGACAGTTTAACAAAACTTGTTGAGTATAATATCGAGAACGGAACCAATTATTTAGTTGTTTTAGGTACTACAGCGGAAGTAGCAACGCTTTCTGATGAGGAGAAGAAACAAGTGGTAGATCATATCATTAAGGTGAATAGTAAACGCTTGCCTTTGGTGTTGGGAATTGGAGGAAATAATACGCTTGAAGTTAAAAAACAAATCGAGGAAACAGATCTTTCGGCTTTTGAAGCGGTACTTTCTGTGTCTCCATATTACAATAAACCAAATCAGGAGGGGCTTTATCAACATTACAAAGCTTTGGCTTCTACAGGGAAAAATATCATTATTTATAACGTTCCTTCAAGAACGGGACAAAATGTTGAAGCAGAAACAACTTTACGTTTGGCAAATGAATTCCCGAATTTATTCTTAATTAAAGAAGCTGCACCTAATATTTTACAGTACTTCGATATTTTAAGAAAAAAACCTGAAGGTTTCAATTTGGTTTCCGGTGATGACGAATATACGCTTCCTGTAACTTTAGCAGGTGGAAATGGTGTAATTTCTGTAATCGGACAAGGTTATCCTAAAGAATTTTCTACGATGGTGCAGTTGGCGTTTGACGGAAAAGTAAAGGAAGCATACGAAATCCACAACAAATTGGTTGATATCACAAGATTGATTTTTGCAGAAGGAAATCCATGTGGAATTAAAGTTATCTTGGCAGAAAAAGGAATCATTAAAAACTATTTAAGACTTCCTCTTGTTGCTGCTTCAGAAGGACTTTATACAAAAATTAAAGCTGAAATGGCGAAAATATAAAAAGTGAATTGTTAATAAGTCAATTGTGAATTTAATAATTTACTGTTCAAAATTAGCATTTAATAAATATCAGGTGAAAGGCTCAATGCTTTTCACCTTTTTAATTATTTAATTGAGTTCTTCGCTGAGTGAAACGCCTTTGCGAACTTAAAAACATAAAGTATTCAAAAGAAAATCTTTGCGAACTTTGCGTTTAAGAAAAAAAATACATCAAAATTTAAAGTCATGAAATTAATAAAAGCCACAGAAAATGATATTCCAATGATTCAGGATTTGGCAAGAAGATCTTGGGAAAATGCTTATGCGGAAATACTTTCGAAGGAGCAAATGGAATTCATGCTGAGTACAATGTATTCTCAGGAAGAGATTGCCAATCATATGCAGAATCCGAATTACCATTATTTTTTAATTCAGGATGAGAGTAATGATTCATTTGAAGGTTTCATCGGATATGAAATCGGATATGAAAAAGAAACAACAAAACTTCACCGTATTTATCTAATTCCGGAAAGTAAAGGAAAAGGTTTTGGCAAAAAAGCGTTAGAATTTTTAAATCAAGAAGTTTCCGAGAGGGGAGATAAGAGAATTATTTTAAATGTGAATAAGTACAATTCTGCAAGAAAATTCTATGAATCTCAAGGTTACAAAGTATACGATGAAGGAGTTTTCGATATTGGTAATAATTTTTTCATGGACGACTATTTAATGGAGTATTTAATTCACAAATAAATGACTTAAAATTCTGTAACATTCCATTGTAATTCTATAACAAGTGATATCATTAATTATTTCATCTTTGTAATAGAACCAAATCACTTTACAACAATACATTCATATGCTTGGTTTTAAGCTTTTTTAGCTTTTTATCAGTATATTTTTTTTCATCCTTAGTGTTTAAATTCCTGTATTCAACAATACAGGAGTTTTTTGCGTTTATACAAAAAATCAAGATTTTTATCCCTATATCACTTTTAATTGAAATAAATTATTATATTTACTAAAAAAATCGACACACTTATATTAGGATGAAAATGTATGTAAAATTTGATTTCAATGCTCTTTGTAAAAAGATTTTGGATGAAAAACTTAAGGAACATGGTTTGAAATATCGCTTGCTGAATTTTGGAGAAGTAGAATTTTATGAATCGCTTACCCAAGAACAGCATACTATTTTTAAGAAAAACCTTGAAGATTACGGTATAGAAATTATTGAAAGCCAAAGAACGGCTTTGGCACAAAAAATAAAGGATGCAATTGTAGAACTGGTTTTTTCGGAAGAAATGATTCCGGTGAAAGCTTCTATTTATATTGCCGAAAAACTGAACCACAGTTATGGATATCTGTCTAATTTGTTTTCTGAAGTAAGTTTTACTTCCATAGAAAACTTTATTATCCTGCAAAAAATTGAATATGCCAAAGAGCTTATCATTAATAATAAGCAGAGTCTGACAGAGATTGCCCATAAACTGAACTATTCGAGTGTTGCTCATTTGAGTACGCAGTTTAAAAATATGACGGGTATTACACCTTCTCAGTTTCAAAAAATTATTGTAAAAAGAAGAAAGGCGCAGAGCCTTATCAGCAATACCAGAATGCAGTATGAATAGGGAATATTTGAGTGTAATTTTGGTAGATGATGACGAAGGAAACCGTATTCTTTTTAAGAATATTTTTAAAGAGTTAAAAATAGGAGTTAAAGTTCAGAGCTTTGGAAACGGAGAAAATTTAATGGAATATCTGAACAGCAAAGAAGCCCAGATTCCTGAGATTTTATTTATGAATTATCATATTTCTCAGAAAAACAGTCTGGAATGTATTTCAGAAATAAAAACTGATTTTAGGTTTGATAATATGGTGACCGCCATTTATTCGGAAAATTTATCCGAAAATGAAGTGGAGGAGATCTTTGTAAACGGAGCTAATATTTTTATTAAAAAGAAGGACGATTATAACGCCATGAAAAAGGTGCTTTCTGAGGTGATCACAATTAATTGGCAATATTATACGTCCGGACTTAATAGAGATAATTTTATCATGAAAGTATGATGAACAAAGGAGTTAATAATATTAATTAATAACTGATTTTTATAGTATTTATTGCATAATATTCACACAAAGGTGAAAATTTTGTAACGAATAATTAAAATAATATAAAACCTTTTCCGCCGTATATCATCACTTTTGTAAAAGCAATTTTTAACACAATGTTTAGATATAAAAAAACATTAAATGAATGAAATAATTGTTTCATCAAGAAACTAAATTATATAAATCACAATGTTAGTTAAAACAAAATGGGTTATATGAATTTCCAATTTTAAAAGCGAAGAAGATCTTTAAAAAAACGGTACAATCATGAAAACTCAAGAGTAGTTAAAGGAAAATATATTCGTTTCATTTAAAAAAAAATCCTTTAACGAAAAACGGTTAGTTTTTATAATAAACAAGTTGGAAACATAATTCATTTTGTTTTTTTTCAATTTATTTTAATAGTTATAACTAAAAAAATACTTCAAGTAATAAGTATAAATATTTTCACACCAAATCACAAGATATTAAGTTATAGCTATTAAAATATTTTATTAAAAACGGTACAAAATAATTTCTTCAAAATAACAGTTTTATAAGGGGGAACCGCGTTAAGAAAAGTCTTTTCGCGGTTTTTTTATGAAATTTTACTCCATTTATTTTTGCCTTTGTAATATCTCACATAGTAGTTTTTGATCACGAGATTTTCAGGGTTAGCTAACATTGGATCGGCTTCCAGAATTTTTTCTACCGTCTTTTTTGTGGCTTTTATAATCGCAGAATCGTTTACCAGATCCAGCCTTTTAAAATCTATGACACCGCTTTGTTGGGTTCCCAAAATATCTCCGGGACCGCGAAGTTGCATATCTACTTCAGAAATTTTAAAGCCGTCATTAGTCTCCGTCATCGTTTTGATGCGGGTTCTGCTTTCTTTGGATAGTTTGTCGGAAGTCATCAAAATACAATAACTTTGCTCGGCGCCACGGCCAACACGACCTCTAAGCTGATGAAGTTGCGATAATCCAAATCTTTCTGAGCTTTCAATAACCATTACCGAAGCGTTCGGAACATTCACCCCAACTTCAATTACAGTCGTTGCAACCATTATTTCTGCTTCTCCTGATGCGAAATAATTCATGGCAGCATCTTTTTCCGCAGGTTTCATTTTACCATGAAGCATGGAGACTTTGTAGTCCGGAAAAGAATTCATCACATGATCAAGACCCTCCATCAAATTTTTATAATCCAGCGTTTCCGATTCTTCAATTAACGGATACACAAAATAAACCTGTCGCCCTTTTTTAATCTCATCTCTACAGAAATTATACACAAAAGCCCTGTCTTTTTCACGTCTATGGGCTGTAATAATGGGTTTTCTACCCACAGGCATTTCATCAATCACAGAAACATCAAGATCAGAATAAAAACTCATTGCCAATGTCCTTGGAATAGGGGTGGCGGTCATCACCAAAATATGGGGAGGAATTTTATTTTTAGCCCAAAGTTTAGCTCTCTGAGCAACGCCAAATCGATGTTGTTCATCTATAATTGCTAAACCAAGATTTTTAAATTTAACCTTATCTTCCAACACAGCATGAGTTCCTATTAAAATAGAAAGTTCGCCATTTTCTAATTCTTCATGAATAATTTTCCGTTCAGAAGCTTTAGAAGAACCGGTTAAAATACGAACAGTGATGTTTGTCTCTGCCAATAGCTCTTTGATGCCGTTAAAATGCTGTTGAGCCAGAATTTCGGTGGGAGCCATCAAACAACTTTGAAAACCGTTATCCATTGCTATTAGCATGGTTAATAAAGCTACCATTGTTTTTCCCGAACCTACATCTCCTTGTAAAAGCCTGTTCATTTGGATTGGCTTTTTCATGTCTAAACGAATCTCTTTTAATACTCTTTTTTGAGCATTGGTAAGTTCAAACGGAAGATTATTGGCATAAAAATCAGTAAAATGAGCTCCAACTACTGGAAATGGATTTCCATGAGATTGGGTTTTATGATGAAGTTTTTTTAATCCAAATCCTAATTGGAAAAAGAATGATTCTTCAAACTTTAATCTATTATTTGCTTTCTCAAAATGATCCAGATCTTTCGGAAAATGAATATTTAAATACGTATGTTGTCTGGACATAAATTTAAACGAGTTTATCATATAATCCGGAAGATTTTCCTGTATCAGATTAGGAATTTCTTTGCAGATGTTTCTTAAAACCGTCTGGAAAAATTTTTGGTGCAATCCTCTTTTTGTTAATTTTTCTGAACTTGGATAAATTGGTCTTAAACGGTTGTCGTTTTCTTTTCTTTCGTCAATTTCAATTTCCGGATGTGGCATTGAAAATTGATTATTGAAAACATTAATTTTACCAAAAATATAGATCTCGCGATTAATAGGAAGCTGTTCCACCATCCATTTCGAATACTGAAACCAAACCAGATCCATCATTCCCGTATCATCATTGAATTTTGCAGACAATCTTTTTACTTTTCCTGTCTGGATTTCCTGAACACTGGTAATTTTTCCTTTCAGTTGAATTTCGATACTGCTTTCCTCGAGGTTAGCAATTTTATATACTTTGTTTTTATCAATATAACGTGTAGGGTAGAAGGTAAGAAAATCTTCCACGGTGGAAACTCCCAACACATTTTTAATGAGTTTGGCTTTTTCAGGACCGATTCCTTTTACGTATTCAATTGAGGTTTCTAAAGTCATTTAAAAGAAGCAACGAATTTCGTGAAAATTTAGAAATTAAAAAAGCTTTCAATATTTGAAAGCTTTAATTTTTTTTAATCTTTTATTTTAGATTTAAATTTCTTTTGATAATCCTCCCATTGTTGTCTGGTTCGGATTTTCTTATATAAATCTTTTGAAATTAATTCTAAATAAGGTTCTAGTTCTTTTGCTGATAGTTCTCCCTGCAGAATGGTGATTGGGCCACCTTTCTCATCCAGAAAAACAGTGCTTGGAACAGCTGATACATTCATATATTGAGTAAATTCATGTAAAGAATTTCTTCCTTTTTTCTGTTCTGTATTAGGATTTGAAAATGTTCTGTCAAAAATTTCAACAGATTTTTTTTCTTCTGCATTGAACTTTACGGGATAGTAATTTTGGTTTAAAATATCAGCAATTACTTGGTGTCCGTATGTATTTTTGTCCATTATCTTACATGGCGCACACCAATCTGCATAAAAATCGACCAATATTTTTTTTGGATTTTCTTTTTGAGCCTTTAAAGCCTCTTCAATAGTCATCCATTTTACTTGAGCAAAGCTAAAACTTACTATAAAAAGGAGAAATATGCTTATAATTTTCTTCATAATTTGGTTTTTAAATAATAAAAATAAGCATAATTTCTTATTTCTATTTTACTTCCTGCATTAATTTTTTAACGAATGGGGAGATCAAAATTAACACAACTCCAGCAATTATAGCGTATAATCCTAATTGTTTATATCCATCAGTGTAAGTGATTAAAGCATCATAGTTGGTAGAGCCTTCTTTTGCTGTCGCTAATCCTGCTCCAATGATTCCTGCAACGTATTGCCCATAAGCCGATGCTAAAAACCACATTCCCATCATCATTCCCTGTAGGTTTTTTGTGGACAGTTTGGTCATGATTGATAATCCGATCGGAGAAAGACAAAGCTCACCCAAAGTGATGACCAATAAAGCTATTGTGAAGAAATTTAATGAAGTGATTCCTTGTAAAGTGGCAAAAAACTTAGTGGCAAATAATACGTAATAACCAAGTCCAAGGAAAATAAATCCAAGTCCAAATTTAATAATGGTATTAGGCTCTATTTTTCTCTTATTCAACCAAATCCAAAGCAAACCGATAATTGGCGCCAAGAAAATGATGAAAAATGCACCTCCGGAATTATTAACTCCATTTGGATCTAATCCTAAAAGGTCTTTATTTAAATTTTTAGCAGCGAAAATACTTAATGAACCTCCACTTTGTTCGTAAATACCCCAGAAAATAATAGAAAATATAATAAAGATTAGAGCTGCCCAAAGTTTTTTACGTTCGGCCGCCGTTACTTTTGTCATTTCATAGAATAGGTAAATTAAAGTCAATGGACCTACTATCGCCATAAAATAATTAGTATATTGGGTTTTAGCAACCATTGTCATGATGATCGGAACGAAAATTAATGATAAAATATAAACTCCATATTCCTTCCATTTTGGAATTGGGGCAGATTTTATTTCATTATCCGGATGTCCTGGCTGAAGTCCAATTGTTCCTAAACTTCTTTGGGTAAAAACAAAATTGATCAAACTGATTACCATTACAATAGCAGCAAATCCGAATGCAAGATGCCATCTTAGCTCTTCAGGGATAAAACTGGCAAAAAGTTCTCCTTTTCCTATTGCAATACATAAATATCCTCCAAGCAAGGCTCCAAGGTTGATTCCTGCATAGAAAAGTGAAAAACCTGCATCGGCTCTTGAGTCATTTGGTTTGTAAAGCTGACCAACCATTGATGAAATATTTGGTTTAAAGAAACCTGTTCCTACAACGGTAAATGCGATTCCAAGGAAAAAGAATTTGTGTGGATCTGTTGCTAAAATTAAACTTCCAACAATCATTAATAATCCACCCCAAAACAAAGATTTTCGAAATCCCAATATTTTATCGGCAAATAAACCACCAATAAATGTGAAGGCGTAAACAAATGCTTGCGTTGCACCGTATTGAAGATTGGCTTCTTTTTCGTGGAAATTAAGTTGTGAGATCATGAAGAATACCAACATTCCGCGCATTCCGTAGAAACAAAAACGTTCCCACATTTCAGAGAAAAATAAGCTCCATATTTGTTTTGGATATTTTCCTTTGAAATCTTGTATTTCATCTAAAGTTAAGCTCATAATTGTATATGATAATTTTTAATTAAGGATTTTTGTTACCATTAATTAAATTGTTGACGCAATGCGTCAAATATTAAAAATTGATAAGAACATACGAAAATAAAAAAAACCTCCGACTTAGCAGAGGTTTTAATTATATTTTATTGATGCGGTTAGTTTACACCGTGCATCATTTTCTTTAAGATTGGTGAAATTAAAGCTAAAATTACAGCAGCAATACCACACAATACAACGAATACCATGAAGAATTCGAATAAGTTGTGGATTTCAACTCCTGCAAAAGTTGGATTTGCCAAAGGTAACTGAGCTTTTTCAAACGCTGCAACCTGAGTAGCATTTAATGTTACTTTTTTATCTAAAACATCTTGAAGATTTACTCCGATTTCCTGTGCTTTAGAAAACTTGTCACCCGTTGCAGGAATCAATGCTCCTAATGAACCTGCCAATGCATAACCGGCAGCATTAGAAATAAAGAATACACCATATAATAAAGAAGCAAATCTTTTTGGAGCTAATTTACCTACCAAAGATAAACCGATTGGAGATAAACAAAGTTCACCACAAGTTTGGATGAAGTATAAAAGCATTAACCATTTGATAGCTAATAATCCTGAGTTTCCAAGATCTTTTACGTTATGAGCTATAATGAAATAACTTAAAGCAATTAAAGCCAATCCCATTGCCTGTTTCATTGGAGAAACCGGTTCTTTTCCTTTTGCTCTTAATTTATCCCAACATAAACTGAAAGGAACTGCCAATAATACAACAAAGATACCGTTGAAAATCTGCACCATTGACGGTGGCATATTCCATCCGAAAATATTTCTGTCAGTTTGGTTATCTGCGATAAATGTTAATGAAGATCCTGCCTGCTCGAAAGCTGCCCAGAAGAAAATAATGAAGAATGAAACGATATAAATTACCCAAATTCTTTGTCTTTCTATCTTGTTTTCAGCAGAACTCATAATTAAGAACGCCAAAGCAATACCTGCAGCATAAATGAAAGGATAAATAATTCCTTTGATTAATTGCCCCATTTCTACAGCTTTAAATCCAAATTCGCCAACAAGTAAATATCTGAAAACGAAGAATAAAACAACGAAAATACCTCCAGTGATTCCTAATGATGCTCCAGTGAATTTTGCTGTCTGAGTTTCGCCTTCTTCAAAATCTGCACTTGTATTGTTTTTTGGTAATCCACCGATAGGTCTTCCTTCCGGCGTTACTACATACTTGTTTTTAAGGATAAAGAATGTTATTGTTCCAACTACCATTGCAATTGAAGCCGCTAAGAATCCCCATTTAAAAGCAAAAATATCTCTTACTCCTGTTGTAGCATCTTTTACGTCTCCTACGTAAGGACAAATGAACTGTCCAAGGAACGCTCCAATGTTGATTCCCATGTAGAAAATTGTGAAAGCAGAGTCTAATTTAGATTTTTCCTGTTTAGGATAAAGACTTCCTACCATTGAGGAAATGTTTGGCTTGAAGAATCCGTTACCAAAAATAATAACGAACAATGCCAACCACATAATTGTTTTTGCGCTTCCTAAATCTGCGGAAAAACTTGAGGCACTGATGAATAATAAAAACTGGCCAATTGCCATTAAAGATCCACCAATAAGGATAGCATTTCTATTTCCGATATATTTATCAGCAATAAAACCTCCTAAAAGCGGAGTAAGATAACATAAAGCTAAAAATCCACCATAAATGATTGCCGCATCAGCTTCTTTTATTAATAGGGAATTTACCATGAAAAGCGTCAAAAGCGCTCTCATTCCGTAAAAGTTGAAACGCTCCCACATTTCGGTTCCGAAAAGTACCCATAATCCTTTTGGGTGTCTGGAACCTTTTCTTTCTACAAATTCATCCGGTTTAGGACTTAATGCTTCAGTATTATCCATTTTTATTGTTAATTTTTGTTAAGACTGACAAATATAGTTTTTTTTGTGTTTTCAGCAAGGTTTTAATTTTATATTTAAATAAAAAAGCTGCAGAACAGGTCTACAGCTTTAATATTCTTTATGAAGATAAGGATTAATGCCCTTTTTCTTTCATGATTTTGTTTAATCTTTTCAGCATTGATAAACCTAAAAGTGTGGCAAATATCAACAAAGCGAAGTTGACAAGAAAATAATTTACTTTGTTATCATAATTGTACCAAGTACTTGCTAAAATTCCTGATAGCTTATTTCCTACAGAGTTTGCAAGGAAGAAACCACCCATCATTAATGCCGTTAATCTTGCAGGAGAGAGTTTAGATACAAAAGATAATCCCATGGGTGAAAGACAAAGTTCTCCAATTGTGATTACTCCATATCCCGCAACCAGCCATAACGATGATACTTTTACCGCTCCGTTTTCTCCAGCCATTACTGCCAACACCATGACCAGACAAGATAATGCCGAAATAAATAATCCCAAGACAATTTTTGTTGGTGTCAAAGGTTCTTTTCCTTTTCTTCTCAATAAAGCCCAGAATCCTACGACAACAGGAGTCAGCGCAATTACCCAAAATGGATTGATGGATTGAAAGAGCTCTGTATTATATAAAAAGACCTTTTTTTCAGGATTCTTTTCTAGTTCAGCTTTCTGTGCTGGAGAAATATTTTTAAAATAAATATCTTTTCCAACTTCTTTAAGTGGTTTTCCGTCTTTATCTTTTTGAGATTGATATTGATCATTATAAACAGGAACATCTTTGTCTTCAAAGCTTTTTCCCTCTACCATGTAAATGTTTTCCAATGGTTTTTCTAATGACGAAGGAACACTTCGGTCGGTATAATAATTAGCCCATCTTGTTAAAGCTGTTCCATTTTGTTTGAAAACTGCCCAAAAGAACATACTGATCATAAACACAGATAAAAGAGCACCGATAGAGGCTTTTTCTGCAGGTTTAGCTTTAAAGTAAAGGGAAGCATAAAAGTAAATAACAGGAATACATGCGAAAATAAAGGCATCCGTACTGTCGCTTCCAAAGATATTTCCAGGAATAAACCATCCGATCACACCTGCAATAATTGCAGGAAGAAAAACTTTAAGTAAAATCTCAGAAAGCTTAGTGTCGCCTTCTTGTACAGGTTTCATTTGAGCTGCGTGGATATAATGTTTTCTACCAATTGTAAAAATGACCATTCCGATCAACATCCCGACTCCGGCGGTAATGAATGCTTCACCCCAACCGAATTTATTTCTCATAAAAGCTGCAATAATGTTGCAAATAAACGCTCCAATATTGATTCCCATGTAAAAAATATTGTATCCTGAGTCTTTATTGGCTTTATAAGGTTCTTCTGAATATAGATTTCCTAATAAGGTAGAAATCGTTGGTTTAAAAAAACCGTTTCCGATAATAATTAAAGCTAAAGATCCGTAAAACAAAGGAAGTTCTTTAAAAACTCCCATCCCGATATATCCGGCTGCCATTAAAATTCCACCCAAATAAATAGATTTTATATATCCTAAAACTCTATCCGCCAAAAATCCTCCAATGAAAGGTGTTAAATAAGTCAAAGCGATGTAAGTTCCGAAAATATCGTCTGCGGTTTTGTCGGGAAGTCCGAGACCGCCTTTCATTCCGGTAGGTTCAATAACGTAAAGCACAAAAATTCCGAGAATTAAATAGTACCCGAAACGTTCCCACATTTCAGTAAAGAAGAGGAAAGGCAACCCTTTAGGATGTTTAGTCTTCATAGTTTCAAATTTCAATTTTCACAAATATAGAATTTTAAAAATAATAATCGAATTTTCTTAACTTTGAGTCATATAAAGATGAAGAAAATGGAAATTACATTAAAAGATTTAGAGAATAATATCAGAACACTTCCTGAAAATTTTTACGAGGAAGTGAATGATTTTATTGATTTTTTGAAGACAAAATATAACAGAACAAATGCTGAATATTGGTCGGGAATGTTATCTGAACCTCAGAGAGAATCATTAAAGAAAGGATTGGAAGATATAGAAAATGGCAAAACGATAAGTCATGAATCTGCCCAAAAGAAAATCAAAGATTATATTGCTTCAAAGAAATAATGATGGAAATAATTTGGTCTGAAGAAACTTTAAAGAATTATTTAAGGTAATTGATTATTTGTTTGAAAATTGGACAATAAAAGAAATCGAAAGATTTGAAAATCACTTTAATAAATTAATTGATAATCTGAAAAATCACATTGCGATTTGTCCAAAATCTAAAATTCTGAATTTAAGAAAATGTCTTATTGATGAAAATAATTCTCTAATTTATCAAGAAGTGAATAATAAAATTTTCCTTGTAACAATTATTGATAACCGAAGTCTTCATTTTTACTAATAAAAAATCCGAATCTTAAAAAAGAGATCCGGATTTTTTTATGTTTAAATTTTATTTGAGATTATAAATTCTCCAAGATAAAATCAGTCATTTTCTGATACAATTGTGGCCTTGTCTGTCCACCAAAAATTCCATGGTTTTTGTCAGGATAAGCCATAAAATCAAACTGTTTTTTGTTTTGAATTAAAGCTTCCGAAAACTCCATAGAATTTTGGAAATGCACGTTATCATCAGCCGTTCCGTGGATTAATAGGAATTTTCCTTTTAATAAATTAGCGTATTCAGTAGGAGAGTTTTTATCGTAACCATCAGCATTTTCCTGAGGTGTTCTCATGAATCTTTCCGTGTACACTGAATCGTAATATCTCCAATTTGTAACAGGTGCAACTGCGATTCCTACTTTGAAAACATCAGCGCCTTTTGTCATTGCCAAGCTCGTCATATAACCTCCGAAACTCCATCCGAACATTCCGATTCTTGATTTATCAATGTAAGATTGATTACCGAACCATTTTGCAGCGGTAATTTGATCTTCAATTTCGTATTTACCTAAATTCATGTACGTTACTTTCTTGAATTTAGCACCTTTGAAACCTGTTCCACGTCCATCAACACAAGCTATAACATAACCTTTTTGTGCCAGCATTTCAAACCACATTGCATTTCCGTTGTCCCAAGAATTGGCAACCTGCTGAGAACCCGGACCTGAATATTGGAACATGAATAATGGATATTTCTTATTCTTATCAAAGTTTTTAGGCTTAATAATCCATGCATTCATCTGATCGCCGGCTTCGTTTGGAATCGTAATGAATTCTTTTTCAACAAAATTATCAGACTTTAATTTCTGAAGCTGATCATTATTGTTTTGAAGTTCTTTTATCGTTTTACCATTTCCGTCTTTTAAAACAAAAGTGTTAGGTTTTGCTGCTGTAGAAGATGTTTCGATGAAATAATTATAGTTTTTGCTGAAATTTGCAGAATTATTTCCGTCTCCGTTCGAAATCAACTGAGTTTTTCCGTTCTCAATATTTACTTTAGAAACCACTTTATTAATGCTTCCTTTTTCAGTGGTCTGAACGTAAATTTCTTTTGATTTTGGATTAAATCCATAATAATCCGTTACTTCCCAATTACCTTTTGTAACTTGTTTTTTAAGTTTTCCATCTTTATCATACCAATATAAATGACGGTTTCCATCTCTTTCAGAACCCCAAAGGAAAGAATTATCCTCTAAAAATTCTAATGTCGGACTGTCTGTATCAATCCATTTTTCGTCAGTTTCTGTGAATAATTTTTGAACAGCTCCCGTTTTTGTGTTCACTTTTAAAACATCAGAAGCATTTTGAACTCTTTCAGAAGTAATTAAAACAATTTCGTCAGGTTTTGCCGTCTGAATAACGTTTGGAATATAATAATGTTTGTAATTATCTAAATTAACTTTCGTTTTTTTACCATCACTTAACTGATAAATATGAGCCGAAACAACAGAGTTTTTTTCTCCAGCTTTCGGATATTTGTAACGCATTTCCTGCGGATACAAAGACTTTCCATAGATCGGAATATAGATTTCCGGAACTTCCGTTTCATCTAATTTAACGAAAAGAATGGCATCAGAATTTTTTGTCCATTCATACAATCTTGCGTGCCCGAATTCTTCTTCATACACCCAATCTGCAAGACCGTTCAATATTTTATTTTTAACGCCGTGTTCAGTTATCTGTGTGATTTTATCTGAATTTAAATCCTGATAAAATAAATTGTTATCAACGATAAAAGCTACTTTGGTTGCATCGGGAGAAAATCTTGGTTCTTGAATAGGCTTTCCATTATTTAAGCTGACAACTTTCCCGGATTTTAAATCTTTTACATCAAATATTCCTAAGAAAGAATGTCTGTAAATGGGCTGACTCTTCTTTAATAAAAGGATTTTAGACTCATCATCAGAAAATTCATAGCTTTCAAATTGTCCGTCAACGATGTTACTTTCTTTTTGAGAAGTTTTGTAAGAATATTTTGCAATTCCACCTTGTTCGATAACTAAATAATTTTCACCGTTTTTCATGGAAGTGATTCCGGCAATGCCTTTTCCACGGTAATAACCTGAATATATTTTATCTAAAGTAATCTCCTGAGCGGATAAACTTTGAAATACAGCAGCAACTGTAAGCGTTAGTAAGAATTTTTTCATTTCTAATTTTAAAAGAATTCAAATATATAAAATATTTAAATCTTACAGATGAAGTTTGGGATTTGGTGAATTATTTAAAACAAAAAAGTTGACATCACTGCCAACTTTAAAAGTATATTTTTAATAAAAATTATTTTTCCCAGTTATAAATGCTTTTTACGTTCAATTGGTTATCATTGAATTTTCTTAAGTAGATCACTCTATCAGACTCAGGAATGTATTGTATTGATGTTGAGATAGGACTACCACCTTTGTTTGCGCTGTCGTAGTTTTCTAAACTTATTGTTTTACCTTTTTCTGCCACTGTATTTCCAACTTTAAATGGTGCAAGATTGCTTTCAGATATAAACAGGTAATTGGTATTACCTTTTGTGAAATATCCTACATTTCCGTTTCCATTTGTTGGAGTAGAAGTACCTGCTCCTTCAGAATTGATGGCGAACCAACGACCCGTTCCGTAAGAAATAATTGGATCAGGAAAACGGTTTGATGGAGTAGATTGTGGCATTGTTTTGTTCACATCATATCCATATAAATAAGTCTTCCCGTTTACGGTTTGCGTCAACGTAATATCTACACCCGACATTGTTGTATTTGATCTGAATTCCGGAAATTCACTCATTGTAATATTTCCGTTCTGAAGATTAATGAACGCCATATCTCCAAAATTACTTTGGTTGATTCTCACTCCCGTAAAATATCCGAAAGACACCAAATAATCCTGATCATTAATAGAAACCGGAGTCAACGTTTTTAGAATTAATTTCTCCTTTAAAGCAATATCCTGCTCACCTTGAGCAGAAACGTAAACCAATTTTGAAGATTCTTTCCAACCTGTTGATTTTCTTAGAATTAAAACTCTTCCTGAATTGGTAACTGCCGCGTCAGATTCAAAATAATCAGTATCTAAAGTGATTTCTTTATCCCATTTCTTAGATAGAGTAGAAAGGTCGATCACGATATTGTCGATTGTGTTTGCTGTTTTTTTAGATACAGATCTATCATTTACAATGGCAACATATTTTCCGTTTTCTGAGAATCTAAGGAAAGTTGTTCCTTGTTTCATTCCGCCTTCTGTGAAAAGTTTTCCAACGCTTGTTGTAGTAAAATTTCCGTCTTTTCTATTGAAAACATGTTGGAAAATCTCTTTTCTGTTGATTTTAGTTTCAATTTCTTCTGTGTAAATCACAAACTGATCTTTACTGGTCTGAATAGAACCTAAATAATTATGCAAAACACCATTGGTTTTATTCGCATAATCTTTAGTATAAGTATCGATTAAGTTTCCGTTTTGATCCAGTTTTCTCATTAAGATTTTTTTGTGAGGATACGAGCTGTAACCGTCTTCGTTGATATCACTGAAAACGTATTGATTATAATCGTCACAAAGAACCAACTTGATGTCTTTTTCGTATTTTGAATTGAATTCGAAAGCATCACCATAAACGAATTTCTTTTGCCCGAAAGCCAGAGAACTTATTACGGCTAGAGAAAGAATTAAAGTTTTTTTCATGGAATTAGTTATAGATTTTTAGTTCTAGAGCTTTTAGTTCGTTGTTTTGATCCCAAGATAATTTAAGATCAACAAGATGCTCCTGCATTTCATTTAAATATTTTTCAGCTTCAGCTTTGTTGCCTAATGCAAGATTCAAACGAATTAAATTCATATAAAGATAGGTTGCAATTTTACCGTTGTATATTGCTTTTTTATCGTTGTAATCAATTTTTAATAAAGTACTTTTCCAGATCTCAACTCCTTTGTTTAAGTTTTCAAAAGCAGCTTTGTTTGGAGCATAATCCGGTTTTGCCTGCATTTTTTTAAGATTGGTTGTTACATAGATGTATGCTTTATCTAAATTATCATAATCTCCTTTATTTTTTACGTTCTCCAATTTTACTGTTGAAATAATTTTTGAATACGCAAAATTCTCAGCTAAAATGTCATTAATTCTATTGATTACTTTTTGAAGATAATTTTTTTCGTGAACACTCAAATTAATTTCATTTGTTGGACTTGATGCAATTTCTTCAAAATCTGAGAATAAAGTTTTGTCGATTTTTACAGCACCGTTTTGCTTTACAACCAATTTTGTAGGCTGGTTTGCAAAAGATTTTCCTGCGTTATCCTGGAAATTTGTTCTCTCCATGTTTACAGAAATTTCGATGTAATTTCCACCTCTTGAAAATCCGTCGATGTTGATTTGTGAAGCCAATACTTTATTGTCAACAATTAAAGCATCTTTAAGATCCGGCTGATTATAAACAGGTTTTTGAGGAATGTTCAGTTGCGGACGGGAAGGGATTCTTAAAACCGGTGGCTGGGCATTCATTGCAATTTTTTCAACAGTTTTCAGTTTGCCATATTCTGCAGATTCGATTTTGTATTTTTCCTGAAGTTTTTTTACTTCAAGATCGTACTCTTTCAATCTTTCTTCATGCTGAAGTTTTGCATCTGCAACGCTTTGATCGTAATTGTCAACCTGTTTTTGGAAATTAGCCTTAGAATCTGCCACCACATTTTCTTTTGTGATGTTGTAAGGTGAATTTACGACTACCGAGAAATTTCTGTTTTGAGCTTCTATGGCATTTGTAGGTTCTTTTAATATTTGAAAAGAAATGTTTTCTGCATCAATTCTTTGAGCCTTACCTAATACGGCCGTTAATGATAGAAAAATAGAAAAAATAAAATTTAATTTCATATCGTCAAAATTTTAGTCTGCAAATTTAATTGTTTAAATGAATATTTTTAATTTAATTAATTAATTTTTAAAGATATACAATTAAAGGTTTAAAATTCACAGTTTATGCTTAGTTGAAGAATCTTCTGAGATATTTAATAAATATTAATGAAATAGGTGCTGTTTGGCAAAAAAATTGGATGTATAATGATATCAATCAATTTAAATTAATAATTATGGAAACGAATGCATACGATCAGAAACTTAACCGTTATGTTTTGAGTGATCAAATTGTATACACAGGTTTTTCAAGCTTTAAAGATGCTGAAGACTGTGCGCAAAAAAAAGGAGGAACTCTGGTAGAAGTAGCTTTTAAAGATGGAAATGATAATCCTCAAATTACAGATGAAGCCGGACTTATTGAGAAAAAACTTCATTTTTATGTGTATGCTGGTGAAGAATATAAATTTATTCACTCTTCCGATCCCGGATTTAGAAAATATGCCGACGAACTACAAAAAATAAAGGCTAGTAACGATAAAACGAGCCCCGACGAAAGATATTTTGCCAATTTTGAAATTGAAAATACAGAAGATCCGATCATTGTGATCAAAAATGATCATTTAGAATCGGTGACTTCAAGAGAGCGATCAAAATATTTGAAGCATGCTGATGTTTATGAATTAGGAATTACTCTGCCAAAATCTTAAAAAAATAGTATCATGAGCAAGAAAAAATATTCAGATAAAGCTCAGGAAAAAATAGGAGAAGTAATGCACGAGTTCAAGGAGGGAAAATTGAAATCTTCTTCCGGAGAAAAAGTGACGGACAGAAAACAGGCAATTGCCATCGGAATTTCTGAAGCTAAAGAACAAGGTTTAAAAGTACCTAAAAAGAAAAAAGATTAATACAAATAAAAATTCCGTGAAAAATCTTCACGGAATTTTTTACGTTTAATGTTGAACCATTAAGATTTAGTAAGGTGTTAAGAGTATTAAGTTTTGCTTCGCTTAAAGCTTAAAATCAGAATGATTGATCTTAACTCAACTTAAATTCTTAATAAGATCTTAATGGTTTAAAAATAAATTTTATCCTTTATAATTATAAAGATTTTTATAATATTCATCAGCCATTCTATCGCTATTGAATTGATCTTTAACATCATTCATCGAGTTATGCTGAATTTTTCTCCATTTATTAGGGCTGTCATAATACGTTGGAAGTATTTCATTTTCAAGGATTTCATATAATTTATTCAAATCATAATTATCTTGTTCGTAAATACTCATATTATGATAATCTGCTTTTGGAACTACGAAAGAATTTTCTCCGTGTTTTGCAAATTCTGGAATCCAGCCATCGTCTGTTGAAAGATTTACTGAACCATTCATTGATGCTGTCATTCCAGATGTTCCGGAAGCTTCTCTAGGAACTCTAGGGTTGTTTAACCAAAGATCAGAACCTTGTTTTAAAGATTTACTCAATGAAAGTTCATAACCTGTAAGAACCGCCATATTTTTATGATTTTTACTTTCTTCAACCAATGTATTGAACGTAGAAATTGCGGAATAATCCATCGGATAAGGCTTTCCGGCCCAGATAATCTGTACAGGATATTTTGGATTATTTAATAATTTATAAAACCGGTCTTTATCGTGTAAAAGCAAGTCAGCACGCTTGTAGCCTGCAAATCTTCTCGCCCAAACGATTGTGAAGATATTTGGATTAAATAAATTTCCCGTCTGGTCTGCAACGATTTTGAAAAGTCTCTTTTTTAAATGTTTTTTACGGTAATCAAATACAATTTCGTTGTTTTCATCTTTAGAATTATACAATGGTTTGTCCGACCAATATTTGAATTCCTGAGCGTTGGTGATCGAAGTTATTTCACAAATTCCGGGATATTTGCTCCACATTGCTCTGGAAACGACTCCGTGAAGTTGGGAAACTCCGTTGGCAACTTTCGCCATTTTCAAAGCGCAAAGCGAATGGTTGAAACGGTCATCATCAAAACCTTCAATACTTTTTACCTCTTCCATACTGAAACCTGAAAAATAAGACATATCGTAACACAATTTCATGTTATGTTTCTCATTTCCGGCTTCTTCAGGCGTGTGAGTCGTGAAAACTAATTTCTCTTTCACTTTATTCAGATCTCCCTTATATTTTTTCAATAAATGGAACGCTGCGGGAAGTCCATGTGCTTCGTTAAGATGGTAAGTATCTCTTTCAAGATTCATTTCATCTAATAATTTTGCACCACCTTTTCCTAATAAAATGTACTGTGCAAGCTTTGTAGACTCGTTAGCGTCATATAATCTATGAGAAATTGTTTTAGAAATGTGATCATTTTCAGGAACATCCGTTGAAAGGAAAAACATCGGCGCAGTGTTGAAAGTTTCAGGATCTAAATACCAAACTTTCACCCAAACAGGTGCACTGTGAATTTCGATCTGAAATTTTATTCCCGTATCTTCAAGGAAACTGTACATTTTTTTTGTCCAGGTCGGCTGTAAGGTCTGATCATGATTTCTTGCCTGATCGTAATATCCGAACTTCCAGAGAATTCCAATCCCAATAAGGTCTTGCTTTAAATTATAAGCACTTCTCATGTGAGAACCTGCCAAAAAACCCAAACCTCCCGAATATATTTTTAAGACCTGCTCAAGGGCAAATTCCATTGAGAAATAGGCAACTTTTTTAGAATATTGAGGATTAATACCAAACGGCATTTTAAAATTTTTAAAATCCATACATCAATGTTTTTTGTAATCGAAAAACAAATGTATTGATTATGAAAATAAACTCTACATTAATTATATAATAAATTATTTTTAAAAGCATCTTCTGAACAGTTTTTTTGCTTACCTTTAAGTGTAAGAAATTGATAATCAAAAACTTTATTAGTGAAATCGTAGCGGATGTTTGTTGTTTAACATAATAAAAAAGAAGTCATGAAAAAGGTATTTTCCGATGAAGATCTGATCAAAAATCTGAGTTTATACTACCTGAATCGACATTTGAAAAAAAAGCCGATGGAGAAGTATCACCGTACGATAGATGAGTCTCCGCTTCATGACCGCGAAAAATATAAGAAGAAAGCCGAGATCTTGCTCCTTAATTCTTTCATGCATCATTTTCCTGAAGTTAAATTTGAAGATCTTACCTGCGAAAGTCCTGACTTTATCGCAAAATTCAACGACAAAAAAATCGGAATAGAACTAACCGAAGTTATCAACCATTTGGAAATGAAGAAGGTGGAAAGTAATCTTAACAAGATGTTCCGTCAGGCAGAAATATTATTAGAACAGGAAGACACTACGAAATATCGTGGTGTTTATTTTTTAGGATTTCACCCAAATATTAAGTTTGAACGTCTGGAAGAACAGGAGGAAAACATTCTGAATATTTATAAAAGCATTAAGAAAGGAAAGCCTTTTGGCTGTGTAAAAAGTGTCAGAAAATCTTTTCATCGCAGAAATGTTTTCATCACTCACGAATATAATATGAATTTGTTTGATGAGCTTTGTTCCGAGAAAATTTTAGAATTAATAGAAAAGAAAAACGAAAAATTTCCATATTACGATACTTCTGTAGACGAATGTTGGTTGGTAATTGTTTCTGATATGAATTCCATTGCTTCCCGATATACTTTCATTCAGGATAAAGAACATTTGAATGAAGTAAAAAGTCCTTTCCATAAGATCTTTCACCTTGAGAATCTTTGCGGAAATATTACGAGTATAAAATAATATTTATTGTTTTCTTTTTAAAACTGGAATAATTTTTAATTTTTCACACTTAAATGTATTATTTTTTTTGAATATTGTTATTATTGATTGAAAAAATGTTTATATTTGATATCCACTGTCTTACAATCATTTAAATTAATAACCATTGAAAAAAAATATATGAAAAAAACTCTACTATTTCTTCTCTTATTTATTTCACAGACCTTTTTTTCGCAAGCAGATTGTACATCTGCATTGTCGGTTTGTGGAAACTCGAGTATCACGTATTCTCCTTTGGGAATTGGCGCCGTCAATGAAAGTTTGGGAGGATGTTTAACAACAGGTGAACATAATTCTATTTGGTATAAATTCACGATTGCGACAGGAGGAACGCTTACTTTTGATCTGGTTCCGAATGATCCTGCAGCAGATTACGATTGGGCAATTTATGGTCCCAATGTTACCTGTGGAAGTTTGGGTTCGCCAATTCGTTGTAATGCTGCAACCGTTATCGGAGTCGGAGCATCTACCGGATTGAATATGACAAGCACGCTTACCAATGCTGCAGGTGGCTCATTAACGCCTTATTGCAAATATTTGGATGTTCTGCCGGGACAAACCTATTATTTATATATAGATAACTGGGTTGATGGGATTAATCCTACAATGGCTCCATTTTCTTTAAGTTGGGGAGGAACAGCTACTTTAGCTTCACCATTTACAGATCCTACGATACAGCCTCATCCGTTTGTAGCTCCGGGACTGCCTGCCGCAAACCCAGCAGATCCGAGAGAGGTTGTTGTATGTAATAATCCTGCGATTTTTGATTTCACGACTTTATCAGCGGGAATTCTTAATAATAACCCGAATTTCCTGATCAGTTATCATACTACACAAAATAATGCACTTTCGGGGACAAATCCGATTTTAACGCCAATTACGGTTAATACAACGACTACTTATTATTACAGTATTCATTATCTGGATCCTGCGAATCCTACAAATCCTATCAATTCCTGTCGACAGGTTGGGGCATTTAAATTTAAGATGGGAAATATTACGGGAACTAATGTTAATTTATTTGCCTGTAATAATAACAATGCGGGATTAGGAACATTTAATCTTACAACAGCGGCTGTTTTTGGAGATCCGACTGCGACTAAGAAATATTATCCTACACTCACTGACCTTAATGCAGGAACTAATGAAATCCTGAACTTTACAGCTTATGTTGCCGCAGAAGGTACAGTCTATGTGAAAATAACGTCTCAATTTGGATGTATCGCAACTGCGGTCATCACATTGAAGTTTTTCCCAGTTGTTGTGGTAAATGATGCAACGCTGAGATCTTGTTTTATTGAAACCAATCCTTCAACAGGATTATTTAACCTTACCAACGCTTCGGTTACAACACAGGGAGGAATTACCAAAAAGTATTATCCATCTTTAACTGATGCATTGAACGGGACAAATGAAATTCCGGCTACATTAGCTGCCGCATATACCGCTCCGAGTGGTGTTGTTTATATAAAAGTAACGAACGGGAACGGCTGTTTTGCCATTGCTAAAGTTACTTTAATCGTAATAGCTCCGGTCTATTCTACAGTTTTAAAAGATAAAATAATCTGTATGGAAGACAAAACAACATTGGATGCCGGACCCGGATTCAGTTCTTATCAATGGAGTACGGGTGCTACGACTCAATCTATTACTAATGTTGGCGTTGGAACCTATTGGGTTAAGATAAAAACAGGTGAATGTATCACAACTCAAACGGTAAAAGTATATGCTTCCGAGCAGCCTGTAATTTCTAGTGTTGACATTTCAACAAATACGGTTACGATTGCCGTGATGGGTGGAACTGCTCCATACAAATATTCAATAGACAATATCACTTGGCAGGATTCTAACATTTTTACGAATGTTCCGAGGGGTGATAATATGATTTATGTAAAAGATGCTTATGATTGCGAACCGATTAATATTACTATTGTTGTTCCGAATCTTATTAACGTCATCACACCAAACGGCGACGGCATAAATGATGTGATTGATTATTCTGCATTGGCAGCAAAACAAAATCTGGTCTTCAATATTTTCGACAGATATGGATCTAAAATTTTCCAGGCGGATAAATTTAATGGCTATAAATGGAACGGAACTACGAATGGCGGAATGAAAGTTCCTACAGGAAATTACTGGTATTCTGTTTCATGGAATGAAAAAGATAAAAAGAATACCCTATTCAAATACACAGGATGGGTAATGGTTAAAAACCGAGAATAATTACATCATCAATATAAAATAAAACCATCTTTAACGAGATGGTTTTTTAGTTAAATACTTTTGTATCTTTAAAGTAATCAGAAAGATATAATATTTTCCCGCAGTCTGAAAACTGAATAATTGTACATATTTCATTTTCGTAAGTGCCTTTTCCAGACATATTTCCTAGAGAATTGGTCTGATAGAAATATTTTCCATTTCCTAATGGAAAAATTTCGGAAACTCGCCATTCGATATTTTCATAACGTCTAAAAATTGCCCTGAACAAAGCTAAAATTCTGTTTTTGCCAGAAATTTCTTTAGAAGGCGGAATCCAGATAATACTTTCATCGGTAAACCATTTTTCAAGCTGTTCTGTTTTTAAAGAATTTAAATCCTTCATGAAATGACTGATCTTACAATTCATAATTTCCATTTATGTAATATACGCGAAAATTATTAACTTGGTTTTTATTTTAAATGATATGAAAGAGCTATTTATCAAACGTTTCGAATATTACAAATCTCTTGGTGACAAAACATTTGAGCAACTTTCTGAGGAGCAGATCTTTTGGCAGTTTAACGAAGAAAGTAATTCGATTGCGGTTATTGTAAAGCATCTTGGAGGAAATATGCTTTCCCGATGGACAAATTTTTTAACGGAAGACGGCGAAAAAAGCTGGCGAAACCGCGATGAAGAATTTGTAAATAATTTTAAAACTAAGACAGAAATTTTAGACTTCTGGGAAAAAGGCTGGAAATGCTTTTTCGATGCTTTAAACCAAATTAATGACGAAAATTTATATGCTACACTTTATATAAGAGGCGAACCTCAGTTGGTTGTAGATGCGGTTTTCCGTCAGATGGCTCATTATCCTTATCATATCGGGCAGATCGTTTACATCGCCAAAATGATGAAAAATGAGGATTGGAAAACACTTTCCATTGCCAGAAATAAATCCCACGAATTTAATTCTGAAATGAAAGATAAATTCACTGAGACGGATTTTAATTCAAATTCTTCACCTGTTTGCTTTCAAAATAATACGGAAGTGAGGGACGAATATAAACAATAAACTGAATCAATTCAGAGTTTTTATTTAAATTACTATCTTTGCACCCATAAAAAATCAGGAATACTCAATGTCCCATTTTCATAGAACTGCCGCTTTTCATACACTCGGCTGCAAATTAAACTTTGCGGAAACATCTACTATTGCCCGTCAATTAACAGATGCCGGTTATGATAAGGTAAGTTTTGATGATAGAGCGGATATTTATGTAATCAATACCTGTTCGGTAACTGAGAATGCAGATCGTGAGTGTAAACTTCATGTAAAAAGAGCAATGAAAGCCAATCCGGAGGGGCTGGTTGTAATTGTTGGATGTTATGCGCAGTTGAAACCCGAAGAAATTTCACAAATTACTGGCGTTGATTTGGTTCTTGGTGCCAAAGAAAAATTCAATATTCTGAGCTATCTTGACGATTTAGAAAAATCTGAAAGCGAAGGTGTTGTTCATTCTTGTGAAATTGAAGAAACTGATTTCTTTATCGGAAGTTACTCGATCGGAGACAGAACCAGAGCTTTTTTGAAAGTTCAGGATGGTTGCGATTATAAATGTACGTATTGTACAATTCCTTTAGCCAGAGGGATTTCCCGTTCAGACACCATCGAAAATGTACTGAATAATGCCAAAGAAATTGCTGCAAGAGACATCAAAGAAATCGTTCTTACAGGTGTAAACATTGGTGATTACGGAAAAGGTGAATTCGGAAACAAAAGACACGAACATACTTTCTTAGACTTAATTTCAGAGCTTGATCAGGTTGAAGGGATCGAAAGAATCCGTATTTCTTCTATCGAACCGAATCTTTTAAAGGATGAAAGTATCGAATTGGTTTCTAAAAGTAAAAGTTTTGTTCCGCATTTTCATATTCCGTTACAATCGGGATGCGATGATTTGTTGAAAAAAATGAAACGTCGTTATTTAACGAAATTATACAACGACAGAGTCAATAAAATCCGTGAGGTAATGCCTGATGCGGCTATCGGTGTTGATGTAATTGTTGGTTTTCCGGGAGAAACTGAGGAAAAATTCATGGAAACCTATAACTTCCTGAATAATCTTCCGATCACATATTTACATGTTTTCACTTATTCTGAAAGAGAAAATACGGAAGCTGTAGGTATGGAAGATGTTGTTCCGATTCCTGAAAGAAAAAAACGTAATAAAATGCTTAGAATCCTTTCTGAAAAGAAAAAGATGGCATTTTATCAAACACAATTAGGTAAAACGCTTCCTGTTCTTTGGGAGCATGAAAATAAAGACGGCAAAATGTATGGCTTCACAGAAAATTATGTGCGAGTGCAAAAAGATTTTGACCAAGCGTCTGTAAACCAGATCGAATTTCTGAATTTAGAAAAAATCCTGTCAGATGGCACGGTTTCTGTGCAATCTTCTTATGAAAGTTTTTTAGCAAAAGTGTAGTCTCTTTGCAAAATTTCTACTAAATTTATTTTTAACTTTTAAATATTACATTCTATGAGAGATAAGTTTTTATCTTGGGGAATTGTATTAGTAATTGTTGCATGGATTGTAGCTTTACTAATCCGGGCAGATTATTGGATACCAATTTCTTTGTCTGCGTTCTATGCATTGGGCGTATACAACGCCTATCAGTCGAAACACGCCATTTTACGGAACTTTCCTGTTGTTGGGTACTTCAGATACTTTTTCGAGAGTATTTCGCCCGAAATGCAGCAATATTTCATCGAAAGAGAGACGGATGGGAAGCCTTTTCCAAGAAATCAACGTTCTGCGGTGTACAGACGTGCCAAAAACCTGAGTGATACGGTGCCTTTTGGAACTCAGTTAGAAGTTAATCATAGAAAATATGAAGGAATTAAACATTCCATTTATGCTAAATCTCCTGCAGAAGAGCTGCCGAGAGTTTGGGTAGGAGGAGAGCAGTGTTCTCAGCCTTATCATGCTTCGTTATTTAATATTTCGGCAATGAGCTTTGGAGCGTTAAGTGATAGAGCTCAGATTTCATTAAATAAAGGAGCTAAAAAAGGAAATTTTTACCACAACACAGGTGAAGGAGGAATTTCTCCCCACCATTTGGAAGGAGGTGACCTTTGCTGGCAAATTGGGACAGGATATTTTGGATGTAGAGATGATGAAGGGAAATTTAACCCTGAATTATTTACAAAATATTCCAATCTTCCGAATGTTAAGATGATTGAAATTAAATTATCTCAAGGTGCAAAACCAGGTCATGGTGGAGTTTTACCGGGAGTGAAAAATACTCCTGAAATTGCAAAAATCCGTCACGTCACACCGGGAATGACAATTATTTCCCCGCCTTCACATTCTGCTTTTTCTAATGCAGCAGGTTTGTTGAGGTTTGTTCAGCAATTGAGAGAGCTTTCCGGAGGAAAACCTGTCGGATTTAAATTATGTATCGGTGATACCAAAGAGTTTGACGATATCTGTGTTCAAATGAATGTTCTTAAAATCTACCCTGATTTCATCACAATCGACGGAGCAGAAGGAGGAACAGGAGCAGCACCGCCGGAATTTTCTGATGGAGTAGGAATGCCTTTAGAACCTGCTTTGATCTTTGTTAACAGAACCCTGAACAGTTATAATGTAAGAGATAAACTGAGAGTGATTGCGAGCGGAAAAGTCTTAACAAGTTTAGATATTCTTAGAGCCGTTGCAATGGGTGCAGATATGTGTAATAATGCGAGAGGATTTATGTTTTCTTTAGGCTGTATTCAGGCGTTGAGATGTAATAACAACAAGTGTCCGACGGGAGTTGCTACTCAGGATAAAATGTTAATCAAAGGTCTTGATGTTACGGATAAAGCAGAAAGAGTCTATCATTTTCATAAAAATACGCTTCACACTTGTAATGAATTAATTGCAGCTGCGGGAAGAACTTCATACGAAGAAGTAGATGCCACAATGTTTATGAGAGGTGATGAGTTTGATCATCTGGCTGACCTTTATTTCCCGGATATTTTAGGAAATGTAAAGCAGAAAGCAAGATCTTAAATTCTTGACATATGTACAAAATAAAAACCACTTCGATGAGAAGTGGTTTTTTTATGTTGTCATTTATAAAATTATAATTGATCTGCAGGTCTAGCTTCAGTTTTATAAACTTGAAAGTTAAATACAAACGTTCTGTTTCTGAAAGAATAACCACTGTAATTGTAGTGAGCATCTCTTGCAAAGGCAGCTCTTGAAGGAACAATAATTACACCTTGTAGGTTGTAAGCTGATCCATCTGCTTGGTCGAAAGCTTTAAATTTTTGTAATGCTTCACTAAAACCTTCAATCATATAATAACTTTGTTGTTTTGCAGCATCAGTTGTTGCTCCGGTAATCAACGTATTTTTAGGGCTAATAAAGTAGAATTTTGGATCTACTACAGGAGAACCTGATACATCAATCGTGTTATATCCTGTCATATCAGTACCTGAGATAAATGCAACGTCTCCATTTGTATTGGCTCCAAGATAAGTTTTAGCTCTCATCATGATTCTTGTAATGTCTGTGGCTCCAATTGTTTTACCCGGTGCTGTTGCTGGTGCATCTTCAGGCTGAGCATTAGCTCTTTTGATATAAATTACTCCTGAAGGAAGCGTTACTGGCGCCAACTGAGACAGTTTTTTGTAATTATCATCAGCTGTATCTGTTGAGCTGAAAGGCTTTATATTTCCTTGAGTATCCAAATAATTGGCATCTAAAAACTTTTGGATAGACTGGTCGTCATAGGTATTTTGTACTGCGATGTCTTCTGGTTCTACATAAGTTTCAACATCATCATCCTTTTTACAAGCAGAAAAGCACAGTGATCCCGCAAGGATATATAAAAATATTTTTTTCATTTCAAAAAACTTTGATTACTTTACAAATAATATAACGACAAAAGTATAAAAAATTATGAGAATAGATAAATTTTTATGGAGCATTCGTTTTTATAAGACCAGAACCATTGCTACTGAGGAGATTAAGAAAAATAGAGTTTCCATTGGCGAATCGGTTGTAAAGTCTTCTAAAGAAGTGAAGGAAGGAGATGTTATTAAGATCCGTAAAAATCAGATTGATTACAAAATTAAGGTCATCCAGATTCCTAAAAGCAGAATGGGCGCCAAGTTGGTTCCGCTTCATATCAAGGATATGACGGACAAAGAGCAGTATGAAACACTCAAACTGCGTAAAATGACCCAAGATTATTACAGAACCAGAGGAGAGGGAAGACCCACCAAAAAAGACAGACGAGACATGGATGAATATTCTGGAAACGATATTTCCGGAGATTTCACAGACTGGGATGACTTTTTTGGCGAAACAGGTGACTCCAACGATTCCAACGAAGATGAAAACAATGAAAAAGACTTATAAATATAGTTTTTCAATGATTTCATTAACGATATCTTCCGGCTCTCTTGCATCTGTAATGATATTAAACTGTGCTTTGCTGTAGAATTCGTTTCTTTCGAATAAATGCTTAGCGATAAACTCAGAAAGGTTTTCATCCGAAATGTTGGCTATTATCGGCCTTTTTTCTTTTTGTTTTGAAATCCTTTCTGATAAAGTTTGAATCGAAGCTCTTAAAAATACGCTCTTAGAGTTAAGATTTACAATTTCCATATTATTATAGTAAACCGGAGTTCCTCCACCCAGGCTTAAAACAAGATTTTCTTCCGTAGCCAAGAGCTCTTCCAAAGTTTCTCTTTCCAGCTTTCTAAAGTAGATTTCTCCCTTTTTTTCGAATATTTCAGGAATGGTTAATTTATTTCGCCTAGAAATCTCTTTATCTAGGTCAATTAATTTAAAATTTATTTTTTCGCTTAATATTTTGGAAATGTGAGATTTGCCACTCCCCATGTATCCTACCAGTGAAATTATCATGAATTTATTTTAAACAAATTTGCGAAAAAGTTTTGAGAAATAAAAAAAAGCTATATCTTTGCACCACTCAAAACAAGGGACGTTACTCACAACAAAACTTGATAATAAAGTGACCGACTCGGTAGCTCAGCTGGTAGAGCAATACACTTTTAATGTATGGGTCCTGGGTTCGAATCCCAGCCGGGTCACAAGCGAAAAAATGATTACTAGATTTTTGTAATTCTTTTTAGCCTGCGTGGTGAAATTGGTAGACACGCCATCTTGAGGGGGTGGTTTCCTAAGGATGTGCTGGTTCGAATCCAGTCGCAGGCACTGCAAAGAAAATTGAATTTTTATTTTAAGATGTGAAAAATTTTTCATACTTTTGCAATCTTAAAATTTAGTGACCGACTCGGTAGCTCAGCTGGTAGAGCAATACACTTTTAATGTATGGGTCCTGGGTTCGAATCCCAGCCGGGTCACAAGTTTACTGAAAAGTAAATTTTTTTCATATTAATATTTTGTGATTTGGTGTTCAAAGGCTTCCTAACGGTGGCCTTTGATTTTTTATATATACCAAAGCCAAATCAGTTATTTAAATTACTATCTTAGGATTTATTTAAACAGACATTTAATCTTCATCATTTCATCAATCATAAATTTTGAATTAAAACATAAAAAAAGCGTCACTTAAAAAAGATAACGCTTATTTATATTTTATATGAAATTTTTAATCTAAATGCATATTGTCGATCAATCTCACTCCGTCTACCATTACAACGATAAACGCTCTGAAATTTCTGTCTTTATAAAAGAAATCTGTTTCCTTTAAAGTTTCTTCATCTGCAATAAGGAAATATTCCAGCTGCATGCCTTGCTGATGATCCATAATGTCCTGGACTCTTTCTTTGATCTCTGGAATCGTTACAACTCTGAACCAATCATTAACCTTATTTAAAGTCTCAAAAATAACCTTTGAAGCCTCTCTTCTGTCTTCATGAAGTCTTTGGTTTCTTGAGCTTAATGCTAAACCATTTTCTGCTCTATAAATAGGAACTCCTTTTATTTTTACTTTTATTTTCTTCTTTTCGACCATTTTTTTGATAATAGCCAATTGTTGGAAGTCTTTTTCACCAAAATACGCGTTGTCTGGTTTTACCTGATTGAAAAGCTCTTCTACAACAGTTCCTACACCGTCAAAATGCCCCGGTCTGGATTTTCCTTCCATTTCATTCTCCAAACCATCATAATCATAATGTTGGCTTACTGCTTTTTCAGGGTAAATATCTTCTACATTTGGAATATAAACCGCATCCACAAGTCCCGAATTTTTTAAAATTAAGACATCTCTGTTGATATCTCTAGGATATTTTTCCAGATCTTCAGGATTATTAAACTGGGTAGGGTTCACAAAAATTGAAGAAATGACAAGGTCGTTTTCTTTTCTAGCAGCCTCATACAGGGATAAATGGCCATTATGCAAAGCCCCCATCGTAGGTGCAAAACCTATCCTTTTACCCATTTCTTTCTGTCTTTCAATGAAATCCTGAAGTGTTTTTTTGTTTTTTAGAACTTCCATAGTTTATTTTAATAGCAATTCAAAAATACTAAAAATATCATATAATAAAATGCGTTTTTAACAATTTGGAAAAGGGAATTATCGTAAAAAAATGTTAATTAAAATAATGTTGGATGTTTTTTTGTAATTTTGCACATTAAAGCATTTTTACAAAAATTAGATAGAAGTTTATGCCGAATCAAAAAATACTGTACATTACTACAGAGATGTATCCATATCAAGAAGACACGAATATGGCTGCAGTGGTAAACAAAATGGCACTTAAGATGCACCAAGAAGGCAATGATGTAAGAGTTTTTATGCCAAGATTTGGACAAATAAGTGAGAGAAAGTTCCAGTTACACGAGGTTATACGCCTTTCTGGGATGAATATTATTATTAACGATCTAGATCAACCCTTAATTATTAAAGTAGCGTCTCTTCCGGGGGAAAGACTGCAGGTGTACTTTATAGACAACGAAGAATACTTCAAAAGAAAACAATATTATTTTGATGATGAAGGAACTCCTTTCGACGATAACGACGAGAGAGCAATTTTCTTTGCAAGAGGAGTAATTGAAACTATCAAGAAACTAAACTGGGTTCCTGATGTAATTCACCTAAATGGCTGGATGGCTTCTTTCGTTCCAATTTATCTTAAAACGTACTACGAATCTGATACTTATTTCAAAGATGCAAAAATCGTTCTTTCATTATACAATGAGAAAGATGCACCTTTTGATAAAAATATAGCTGATAAACTGAAATTTGATAATATTTCTGGATTAAAAGCGTTAGATAACCCAAGTGTTCAAAGTTTTGTAATTGAAAGTATGAACTATGTAGACGCTGTAGTAAAAGGAGACGAATTTTTGGATGGAGACTTGGATAAAGCCTTCAACGAAACATCAACTCCAAAATCGGAATATCTCGATGTGGATTCTATAAACCAACTTTATTAAAAAACACATTTTAATGACTTATAATATTAAAAAAGCTTTCGCCATTCTTTCTTTGGCGATTTTTGGAAGTGTATTGCTTTATAATTGCGAACCCGATCCGGATTCTTTAGGAGAACAATTATTTTTAGACGGAGCTGCACAAGGCAAGGAAGTTTCTTTTCCTGTTATTGCCTATAATATTGATAATAAGGATAGTATCAGAAGTGATGCCTCTAAATTAGGCTCTGCAACTTTGGGTGCTGTAAAAGATGCTCAGTTTGGTAAGCAAAAAGCTTCTTATTATACACAGTTAAGATTACCAGCATATAGCCCTGATTTTGGGACTAATCCTGCAGTGGATTCTGTGGTATTGGTAATTAAGCCAACATATGCTTCAGATTCTATTACAACGACTACGAATGAAGATTACATTTATCCGGATGGAAGTGTAGCTGCTAAAAAAGTGGTGAATACTTATCCTGCAATAAAGTACGGTAGAACTAAATCTCCAAAACTTACAATAAGAGTTAATGAGGTTACTGAATTCTTAAATGGCCCCGCAGATATAGCTTATTCAAACAAAGCTTATACAATTGGACAGGAGATAGGAACTAAAGATTTTACGGGAACTGTTAATTCTGTAACAATTACTAAAGATTCTGACGCTTCTTCATTATTTACATCTGCTACAGGTTTTAGAATTCCTTTATCACCAAGTTTCTTTAAAACTAAAATTATTGATAAAAAAGGTCAGCCTGAACTTAGTGATGTATCAAATTTCATCAGACACTTCAAAGGAATAAAACTTTCTGTTGATGAAGATGATGCTTATTTAATACAATTCTCTCCTAATGATATGGAGTTAGTGATGTATTATAAAAATGATAAAACTGAAAACGGAACTACAACAAGGCCGCAATCAACTTATACATTTGCTTTAGGTTCTGCTAATGCTCATATCGGAAATTATGTTTATGACAGATTTGGAACACCTGCTAAAGATGCAATTGAAGGAAGTAACCCAGCTACAGGAGATGCAAGATTATACGCTCAGGGTATGGGAGGAGCTTCAATAGGAGTTAAGCTTTCTACGCAAACAATTAAGGATCTTAAAGAATTGTATCAAAATAATAAAGCAGCTATTATCAGCGCTAAAATCAGATTATATACAGATGCTGCTTGGACGAGTCAATATGCAAAGCCTAAAAACTTTACAATTGTTCAAAGAGATAAAGGTACTGATGGTAAGCCAACTACAGCATTTACTGCAGACTTACTTAATTTGACAGAAGCTAACAATTTTGCAATTTACAGAGCATACGATTTAGATAAAAATCCAACATATTATGACTTTACAGTTACAAAATCTGTGAAAGATATTGTTGAGGGAAATCTTAGTGATGATGCTATTGCGAATAAATATTTTAAAATTGATTTAGGTAGTTTCTTAACTACATCAGCAGGTGCTTTGGCGGGATACCAATATACATCAACACCATTTGCTGTTGACAGAGCTGTATTTGTAGGATCTAATTCTTCAGATGCTAATAAAGTTCAGTTAAAAATCATTTACGGTACAAAATAAAAACTTAAAAACACTTGATAAAATTATGTGCGGAATAGTAGGATATACAGGTTTTCAGGACGCTTACGATATAGTAATCAATGGTCTTAGAAGATTAGAATATAGAGGATACGATAGTGCAGGGATTGTTCTGGAAGATAAAAATAACAAACTTGAAGTTGAAAAAACAAAAGGTAAAGTAGAAGATCTTGTTAATATTGCGAGCCATTTAAAAGGAACGGCTACAATAGGAATGGGGCATACACGTTGGGCAACTCACGGTGTTCCAAGTGATAGAAACTCTCACCCGCATTTGTCTAATAACAATAAGATAGCAATCATTCATAATGGTATCATTGAAAATTATGATACGATTAAAAAAATGCTTACTGAAAAAGGATTTACATTTAAATCTGAAACTGATACTGAAGTATTGGTAAATCTTATCCAGTATTTTATGGATCTTAATGTAGAAATGGATTTTCCAACGGCTGTAAGATATGCGCTTAACGAAGTTTATGGTGCGTATGCAATTACAGTAATGCATGAAGACTATCCTGGAGTATTGGTTGTTGGAAGATTAGGTTCTCCATTGGCTATCGGTATTGGTGATAAAGAATATTTTATTGCTTCCGATGCTTCTCCTTTCGTAGAATTTACAAAAGAAGCCATCTATTTAGAAGAAGGTCATATGGCAACTATTTCATTGGAAAATGGAGTAGATATCAGAACTATTAATGACAATTCTAAAATTGAGCCTGAAATTCAGAAACTTAAGTTGAGTTTGGAACAGATTGAAAAAGGTGGTTACGAGCACTTTATGCTTAAAGAAATTTTTGAGCAACCAAAATCTGTACAAGATACAATGAGAGGAAGATTGATCGTAGAAGAAGGCGTAATTAAAATGGCCGGAATCTGGGATCATGTTGAAAAATTCAAAAATGCAAACAGAATCATCATTATTGCTTGCGGAACTTCTTGGCACGCAGGTCTTATTGGCGAATATCTAATCGAAGAATATGCAAGAATTCCTGTTGAAGTAGAATATGCATCAGAATTCAGATACAGAAACCCGATTATTACTGATAAAGATGTGGTAATTGCAATTTCTCAATCTGGAGAAACAGCTGATACAATGGCTGCTTTAAAACTTGCCAAAGAAAGAGGTGCATTTATATATGGTATATGTAATGTCGTAGATTCATCTATTGCAAGAATTACAGATGCAGGTTCATATACTCATGCAGGACCGGAAATTGGTGTAGCTTCTACAAAAGCATTTACAGCTCAGCTTACCATTCTTAGCTTAATTGCACTTAAATTAGGTAAGCACAACGGTAACCTAGGAAACGCTGAATTTATGAGCTTAATTGCTGAATTGGATGCTATCCCTAAGAAAATAGAAGATGTTCTTAATGCAACCCACGAATTGACTCAGAATATCGCAAAAGACTTCGTAGGTGCTACTAATTTCCTTTATTTAGGAAGAGGATACAATTATCCTGCAGCTCTTGAAGGTGCCTTAAAACTAAAAGAAATCTCTTATATTCATGCTGAAGGATATCCTGCTGCAGAAATGAAGCACGGACCAATTGCATTAATTGACGAAAACATGCCAATCGTTATCATTGCTCCTAAAAAAGGACACTATGATAAGATTGTTAGCAATGTTCAGGAAATTAAGGCTAGAAAAGGAAAAATCATTGCTGTAGTTAATAGAGGAGACACACAGGTAAGCGAAATGGCAGATTATGTTATTGAGATCCCTGAGACTTCGGAATGTTTCTCTCCAATTGTTGCATCAGTACCTCTACAGCTTTTAGCTTATTATATCGCTGTATATAGAGGTGCCAATGTAGACCAACCGAGAAACCTTGCGAAATCTGTAACTGTGGAATAAAAAATACTTGTAAATAAAATAAATTTAGATTTCTTTCGTTATTTCAAAAAAAATCTTAAAAGTTTCTTAAAAAAATTATATATTTACGGCTTAATTATAAAAATTAACATGAAAAGGATATTTCTTTTATTATTGTCTGCGTCAGTAGCGTCGGTATCTTGTTCAGGTGGTGGAAGCTCTTCTGTAGGGAAGCCAGGAACAAAAGGAGAATTGATACCAAGAGAAAAAACAAAATCATTTGTTGCGGAAAGACCATTCGGAATGGTGGCAATTCCTGCAGGATCGTTTGTTGCTGGTTTAGCAGACCAGGATCCAACAAATACTCCTGAAAAAGCAGCATTGAAAACTGTGACTGTCTCTTCTTTCTTCATGGACGAAGCTGAAACTACTAATGCAGAGTACAGGGTGTTTATCAACTATGTAAGAGATTCAATTGCTAGAACTTTACTTGCTGAAGCTGCTGGAGAAGGTGGTGAAGGTGGTGGTAAAGGTGCAAGCATAGGAGATTATGCATACCTTGCTAAAAAAGAAGAGAATTTAACACCATATCAAGAGTATTTAGAGGGACAAGGAGGTAGAGATGACGGCGGATTTGATGCAAGCAAGAGATTAGACTGGAAAATTCCTTTACATTGGAGTACTACAAAATATCCTGATGTAGAATATGCAGAAGTATTAGAATCTTTATATTTACCTGCTTCTTCAAGAATGGGTAGCGAAAGAATCTTAGATGTTAGTAAATTAAAATATAATTATAAGTGGGGAGATATGGATGCTGCACTTGCTGATAACGAGAGAGGTGTAAACTTCCTTAAAAGCGAGAGTATTGCAGTGTATCCGGACACTACTGTTTGGGTAAAAGATTTCCACTTTGCTTATAACGAACCATTGTTCGAACAATATTTTTGGCACAAAGCTTACAAAGATTATCCTGTTGTTGGGGTAACTTGGGACCAAGCTAGAGCATACTGTAACTTCAGATCTAAATTGAAATCTGATTATAACGAAAGCTTAAAAAGAAGAAAACAAAGACCATTAACCTTCCGTTTACCTACAGAAATTGAGTGGGAATACGCTGCAAGAGGAGGTATGCAAAATGCTACTTACCCTTGGGGAGGACCATATTTAATGGATGATAGAGGTTGTTACTTAGCAAACTTTAAACCTAAGAGAGGTAACTATATGGAAGACGATAAGAAAGGTACTTATACATATGCCGCTCCAGTAAAGAAATTTAAGAAAAACGGATTTGGGTTATTTGATATGGCCGGAAACGTTTCTGAATGGACAGAGTCTGGATATAATAATTCTTCATACGGTTTCTCTTCTACTTTAAATCCTTCAACTAAAAGTAAAACTGATACTAAGAAATCTGTAAGAGGTGGTTCTTGGAAAGACGTAGGTTATATGCTTATGACTGGTGCAAGAGATTGGGAAAGAAAAGATTCTGCGAGAAGTTATATCGGATTTAGAACAATCCAGGATATTCCTGAAGCTGCTGTTAAGCCGAGAAGAGTTAACAGATAATAATTATCGGACATTTATTTTTTCAATAACAATTTTATTTAACATTAAAAAAACTAACTTATATGTTTAAGACTAAAGATGCTTGGATGAATTTCTTTTATTCGTTCGGTGCTGCAATTGTAATTCTTGGAGCTTGGCTTAAAATTACTCACATTACATTAGGACCAATCAATGGTAACATCGCTCTTACCGTGGGGCTTATTACTGAGGCAATTATCTTTATTATTTTCGCTTTTGACCCTCCAAAATCTGAAGAGTCTTATGCTTGGGAAAATGTTTACCCAGAATTATTAGATAAACATGCAAACCCTAACCCAATCCATTCAAATATATCTTCTAAAAATGGAGCTGCTCAATTTGCTGAATTAGAAAATTCTCTTTCTACAAAATTGGACAAGATGCTTGCTGATGCAAAATTAGACGTTCAGTTATTTGACAGACTAAGAACAGGTATTGATAAATTTTCAAACTCTGTAGATCAGATCAATCAAACTGTTGATGTTTCTGCTTCTACTCATAAGTATAACGATCAGTTAAACAAAGCAGCTACACACATGGAAAGCATGAATGCTTTATATGTAATGCAGTTGGAAAACGGTAAAAGACAATCAGAATTTGCTAACAAATATGTTGCAGATATGCAAAAATCTGCTGAGCACTCAGAAAAATTTAATCAGGAATTACAAGGTTTAACATCTAACTTAAATAACTTAAACAGAGTTTATGGTGGTATGTTAACTGCTATGAAGTCATAATTTCCTAAACCATTTCTAAATTTTAACTACTTAATCAAAAACAACAGAGAATGGCAACAGGAAAACAGACGCCTCGTCAGAAGATGATCAACCTTATGTATTTGGTGTTCATCGCTATGATGGCCCTAAATATTGATGCGGAAATCATCAGATCATTTTATGATTCTACTAAAGCACTTAACGAGACTAGATTTTTAACTGAAAAGAAAAACGAGAAAATTTTCGAAAGAACTTTAGAGGCAAAAGCTCAACAAGTACCAGATACTTACGCTACGCCTTGGGAGCAGTACAAAGTCTTGAAATCTAAAGTAGATGTATTAGTGAAGTCAGCAGAAGACATTAAAAATAATCTTAAAAAACAATCTGAATTTCACGAAAAAGATAATACAGGAAAAGATATTGATGTAAGCGAAAATTTCGCAGCCCTTAATAATAATGAAGCAACGATGAGTTACTTCTTTAAAGACGGAGATGAAAATACTCTGACAAAAGGGTCTACAGATTTAAAAGCTAAAATGGATGATGTAAGAAATTATATTGTTGCAACTTTTGGGAAAAATTCTCAATTGAAGGATTTAGTTGATAGAGCTAATGCATCTATCGTTGCAGAATACCCTCAAGGAAAATCTCCAAATGGTAAAACTTGGTTTCAGAATAAATTCTATCACCAGTCACTTATCGCAGCAATATCAAATCTTGGAATCATTCAGAATGACGCAAGAAACGTACAATCTGATGCATTAGCATTATTGCTTCAGGAAAAAGTGGATGCAAGTATCAAGTTTAATAATTATGAAGCTATTGTTTCTGCGCCTACAGATATTCAGTCTGGTAAAAAAGGTGAAGCAGTTATTATGCTTGGAAGTTATTCAAACAGTAATAAAATTAAAATTAATGGTGTAAGCAGACAAGAAAACGGTAAAGGATACATTCCTTTAAATACTGGAGGTCTTGGTGAACACAAACTTAATGGATCTATTACTTTAACGGATGCGTCAGGAAAAGCTCAAAACTTCCCGTTCACGCATACTTATAATGTAATTGCTGGTCCGCAAGAAGTAAAACTTGAAAAAGGATTATTACTTTCTGCTGATAAGATGAATGTAATGTATAGAGGACTTGATAACCCTGTTTCTGGTTCAATTCTAGGTGCTGATAATTCTAGATTATCATTATCTGCTCCAGGAGCTACTGTGAAAGGTACGGGTGCTGGTAAATGGAATGTTAAACCTGGTGCAGGAAACATTTTAAAACTTACATTATCAGGAACAGATCCTTCAGGTAAGTCTGTATCTCAAGTATTTGAGTATAGAATTAAAAATGTACCGCCGCCACAAGGTCAGATTAGAGGTAAAAATAT